>TARA_B110000037_G_scaffold53567_1_pt1 | contig 74866 bp, 66 predicted proteins | sample TARA_B110000037 | Tara Oceans TARA_B110000037 (sample SAMEA4397196) | marine metagenome | biome: Polar Biome; feature: [MIX] marine epipelagic wind mixed layer (ENVO:01000061); material: water (ENVO:00002006), including particulate matter (ENVO:01000060) such as... | depth 10-100 m | reverse complement strand
AAGTATAATTTCGAAACGAAAAAAGGTTTTGTAAAGGAAGTACGGATGCAACAGGGCGAAGGCTATATACACATGGCTGATTCAAAAATACACCCAGATAAACAAATACATTTTAAAAATGGGAAATTTACTACTTGCGATAAAGAAGTACCACATTATCACTTTAATTTAACCAAGGCGATTGTAGTTCCAGACAAAAGAATTGTAACTGGCCCTGTTTATATGCAAATACTGAAAGTACCAGTTCCTCTAGCGGCGCCTTTTGGTTTTTTTCCGAACTCAGACACCAAAAAACCAGGAATAATATTGCCAGATTTCCAAAGTAGTAATGATCGTTATGGACTAGGGTTAGATCGGTTGGGCTATTATATTCCATTGGGTGATTATTGGGAGACGTATATGTATGGAAGTATTTTTACTACAGGAAGTTGGGCACTTGAAAATCGAACTAATTACATAAAAAAGTATAAATACAGAGGGAACTTCGGTTTGAGGTTTGAGCATTTAAAAGGCAAGTTCTTTGATAACACAGCTGCTGTGAATCGAACCACTGTGAAATGGAATCATTTTCAAGACGCTAAGGCACACCCTTCGTTAAAGTTTAATGCAAGTATTGACTTTGCCTCTAACAATACAGCTAAAACTACCTTAGATGCCATTAACACTGATTATTTCAACAATACGTTTAATTCCAGTCTAAATGTGACTAAAAATTGGCGTGCTGGAAGTTTCAATGGATCAATGGGCGTGCAGACCAGTCTAAGACAAAATGCGCAAAGTGCAAACTACACGCTTGATCTGCCGTCATACAACCTATCCGTAAGTCGATTTGATTTAGGTGTTTTGAGAAAATCAAATATTGGTAGTAAGTGGTATGAAAAAATTACGGTGACTTATTCATTAAATGCGAGCAATTCAATTTCGGCTCCTGATACATTATTCACCTTCGGGACATTGGATCAGGTGGCAGATTATTCTAGAAATGGCATTGAACAAAATGCACTAGTCCAATCAAACCTGAGGCTTTTTAAAGGTAGAATGACGTTTACCCCACTAATGCGGTATAGAGAGTATTGGAATTTCCAACACGAACAGCGCGAATGGAATATTGATGCTGAAAAGGTTGACACCACTTCTTTAAATGGTTTCAAATCATCTCGAGACCTTACTTTTTCTGGTGGTTTAGTTGGAAACTTTTTTGGATACTATAAGTTTAGAGGGAAAAAAGAAATGCGCTTCCGCCACGTGGCTTCTCCAAACATCAGTTTCACATATCGCCCAGATATTAATTTATTTGAACAAATTCAGGTCGATACCTTAGGAAATCTTCGTTACTACTCCCCTTTCAGCCAAAGTCTATACTCAGAAGGTGCTAGAGGCTCTTCAGGTAGTATCAATTTCGGTCTAAACAATACGCTTGAAATGAAAAAACGTGTCAAGGGTGATACGATTAATGAATCGGTAAAATCCTTTAAGTTATTAGATGCCTTTTCAGTTAAAAGTGGTTACGACTTTTTGAAAGACTCCATGAATTTAAGCAATTTTAATTTTGCTTTTAGAACCTCTCGCTTTTTTAATGTATTCACATTCCAATCTAGCGCACTATTATCTCCTTATAGTTGGGAAGAATCAAGTGGATTGATTAAGAGTGACTATGCTTGGCAAGATGGAAATGGACTTGGGAGGTTTACAACTGCCAGTTTAAACCTAAATGCCAATTTTACCAATCGTAAAGGCCGTGAGAAGCAGAAAGAAGCTATAGACAATGCAGATGGAGACGCGAATGCAACTGGTAACGCAACTAATCCTAAAGTTAATAATTATTCCATTCCATGGATTTTGAATCTCGCATACAACGTCAACTACAATCAACAATCGGCTTTAAGTGGCGGCGTTTATGTTGATACCTTCAAATTGGTTCATACCTTAAACGCTTATGGTAACATCAGTTTAAATGATAAGTGGAAAATTGACTATAATTTAAATTATGACTTTATTACAAACAAAGTTCCTAGTTTACGTCTAGGTCTTTGGCGCGATTTGCATTGCTGGGAAACAAGTGTTCAATTTCAACAATTTGGTCAATGGTTCAACCCTAACCCAGGTGAGTATTTTAAAGCAAATTGGAGTCTCTTGTTCAAAATTGGCATTAAAGCATCTATGTTCCAAGATATTAAATACGATCATACGTTCACGAATCCGCTGCCGTTAGATTTTTAGAGGTTAGCGGTTAGATTTTAGATCACTGCGCTGTTAGATGTTGGATCACTGCGTTTTTAGAGGTCAGAAGATAGATATTGAGGTTAGAGATGAGATGTTACCATTCGACGGGCGACAGACCTTGGAAAAGGCGAACAGGAAAAGTACGCATGAACCTTCAAAAATGATTTATTGAATAGAATTAAGGCATTCAAGCACTACCCTTTATTTATAATTTCACCCTTCGTTAACATTTCGACAAGCTCAATGCAGCGCTCGGGCAGAGAATTGAAGATTGAACATTACAACTTGCCAATACTCCGCTTAACCCCCAAATAGAAATAAAAGAATCCAATCATCATAAGAACGTGGCTTAAATCATTTTTATCAAACCATTGATGAAGATTGACTTTCATTAAGAAAATAAACGCTGTCGGTAATAATATTATAACGCCGAACACGAAGTACTTAAATTCTATTGCTATTATTTTCGAATAGTAATTCCCTAATAAGGCTGCAGTTAAAATCACTCCCAATATTGTGTTAATCGCAATTGGTAAAAAAGGTAAAGTTGCTTTCTTCTCTTCAGGAGCGATATAACAAACGATAGCAAACGCGATATAAACCAACACCATCTTCCAAAAAGACAATAACTTGTATAATCTAAGTCGTTCCATATTTGGATGAACGGCAATCAAAGCTTGTTCAAGAAGGAAGATTGATAACGGACCAGCAAACCAAGAAGGGAATTTGCCCGCCAAACCCCAATACAAGTAAAAAGTATGACCAAGTCCGCCCAAAAACGCTCCAACGCCGAATACTAAGAAAAACCAGATCCAATATGTACGAAATGGAATATCAATCTTGATTTTACTGAGAAGCAGTCCTAAAACTACAGATAAAACACCTAAAATGGTGTCAGTAATCAAAGCCATTGGCTCCAATAAATCTAAACCGAAAAGAACAAAATGGATCTTTTCAAAGTCAGCTCCAATCATAATAAGTTGAGGTTCTTTTTGTGCTATTTACCTTTGTAAACGCCCATTTCACAAAACTTTTCAATCCGTTTTTCGGCACGCTTAACGGGGTCCATTTTTTGTAATTTAGCCAAATGCTTTTGAATGTTCTTTTTAACACTTGCAAATGTCTCTTCTCTAAAGCAATGTGCCCCTCCAATTGGCTCTTTGATCACCTCATCAACTATCTTCAAATTTTTCATATCTGTTGACGTTAATTTAAGTGCCTCTGCAGCTTCTTTTTTATAATCCCAACTTCTCCAAAGAATTGTCGAGCAATTTTCTGGTGAAATAACAGAATACCAAGAGTTTTCAAGCATTATTACTTTATCTCCAACACCAATCCCTAAGGCTCCTCCAGAAGCTCCTTCACCAATAATGATGCAAATTACAGGAACTTTAAGATTCATCATTTCGTAAATATTACGCGCAATTGCTTCACCTTGCCCACGCTCCTCCGCTTCTAATCCTGGAAATGCGCCCGGGGTATCAATTAACGTAACAATTGGTTTATTGAATTTTTCTGCCAGTTTGAATAAGCGCAAGGCCTTTCTATATCCTTCCGGATTTGGCATTCCAAAATTTCTGTATTGTCTTTGTTTTGTGTTAGATCCTTTTTGTTGACCTACAAACATCACTGATTGTCCGTCAATTGAACCAAAACCGCCAACCATGGCTTTGTCGTCTTTTACATTGCGATCTCCATGTAATTCTACAAAATCACCATCTGTTAGTGCTTTTATATAATCAAGTGTATAAGGCCGGTCTGGATGTCTAGAGAGCTGTACTCGCTGCCAAGGCGTCAAGTTTTTAAAGATGTCCTCTCTCGTATTCTTCAACTTCTTCTCCAGATCTTTTACCATTTTAGAGGTGCTTACACCACTATTGGTTTCAATTTCCTTTGCTTTTAATATCTCTTCTTCGATTACACAAATTGGTTCTTCGAAGGGTAGGTAATTTGCCATGTCGTTTTGTTTTCAGTTTTCAAATTTAGTGTTTTTTTGAATCGATCTTAAATACAATATTTTATTTTTAAGATTATATTCGTTAAAAAATCGAATTAATGGTCATTTTTCCAGGTTGTAAAATTAATATAGGACTAAATGTCATTGGCAAGCGCTCAGATGGATACCATAAAATTGAAAGTATATTTTATCCACTTGAATTGTCTGATATTCTTGAAATTATTCCAAATAATATTTTTTCGATTACCACATCTGGTTTACCAATAAAAGGAGATCATTCTGATAATTTGGTTGTAAAAGCCTTTTATTTGCTGCAAGACAAATACAATCTTCCGCCTGTAAAAATACATTTACACAAGTTAGTGCCAATGGGAGCTGGTTTAGGAGGAGGATCTGCAGACGGAGCAGCCATGTTGGTTTTGCTGAACAATTTATTTGAATTAAACATAGGCCTTAAGGAATTAGAAATTTTTGCGGATGAGCTGGGAAGTGATTGTGCTTTCTTTATTCGAAACGAACCTGCATTTGTGCAAGGTAAAGGAGAAATCATTAATCCAATTGAAGTTGATTTGAAAGGAATGTACATACATTTAGTTAATCCTCAAATTCATATTAGCACACAAGAAGCGTTTGGAGGAATCATTCCATCAGATAACAACGTGACTTTCCCAGAAGTTATTCAAACCGACATCAGCAACTGGAAAAGTGAATTGAAAAATGATTTTGAAACCACGATTTTTCCAAATCACGGAGAAATTGAAATCATAAAGGCTGATCTATACGCGCAAGGAGCTTTTTATGCCAGCATGACTGGAACTGGGTCAAGTGTATATGGTCTCTTTAATGAAGAACCTAAAAAGTGCTATCCCAACTATTTTGAGTGGATAGCAAAATTATAAGATACTTACTTATCTTATTCCGGATTTTACGGAGCAGTATTACGCCACAATTATGGCTAATATAACACTCACTGTTTTGATACTAAGGCTTATCATCAGCCTAATCAAAGCAGTAACATTGCTCAGCAGTGGAAATCAAAACACCGTATTAGATTAAAACAACCAACAATTTGACCCGAAAACAAGTTCCTTCTCATTTAAAAATTCAAGCACTTGATTTTTTAAATTCTCATCCTCAGGCCACACAGTTAGAATAGACTTTTCACCTGATTTAACCGCCGCCAATTCTTTAATTTGTTTTTCAGATTGCTGATTTCTTTTTTGGGCGTTGAAGTCGAACCAATCGTATGAAATATTATTCGTGTTGAGAATAGATGCAACAAGTTTTCCTTTCACCCCTGCTCCAATCAATTGGATTTTCTCCGAAAAATCAAGCTCTAAATCAATAAAACGTTGCGTCTTTAAATTGAAAAATGCTTTTTGTTGATAATAATCAGAATTTCTTGATGTTCGGTCGGGATGTTCACGCCAATAATGCGTAACCTTATGAATTGGGCTAATTTCAAATTCACTTTCATACCATTTCAACACCATGTCATAATCCTCTGGATAACACAATTCTGAAAATGAAAATGACTGCTCGAAACACGAGCGCCGAACCATCCAATTAGGGGAAGCTATCACGCATTCTCGATAAACTGAGTTCCAAAATGCGCTTGAATCTACTAGTGCGTTTAACCATATTTCGTAACGCAAATATCCATCAGATACTTGACCTGCTGCAAAATAAGAAACCTTACCCGTTATAATGGAATTTGGACATTTTAAGGCTTGTTGCGAAAATAATTCCAATTTATTGATCGGCATCAAGTCATCCACATCCATTCGCGTGATATACTTTCCTGTACTGTTTTCAAATGCCAAGTTTAATGCCGGAATAATCCCTTTCTCCAAATTTTGATAGTAATTAAGCCTTTGGTCTTTTTTACACCATTCTTTTATGACTTTAATCGAATCGTCAGTTGAATAATCATTCACAACAATGAGTTCCCAATCCGTAAAACTCTGTTCTACAATAGACTGCAAACAATCGTCCAGATAATTTTCTGCATTATATACAGGCATAATAATCGAAATGAAAGGCTCGTAACCCATATCGGAGCTAAACTAGTGTTTTTAAATTGGAAGTACACCGAATTAAATTCTCTGAAAATGGCTAAATTGGTGTTTTATTCGTTTACATATCTATGAGGATTACTTTTTCCGTTTTATTAATCGCTAGTCTATTTTTCTGCTTAGAAGGATGCTCGGCGTTAAAAAACGGGAAAGACAATTCAGGTGAAAGCAGAAAGTTCCGCTCGAAAACAAAACTAAATTTAAGCCATAGTCATCTGGATGAAATACCTGCATATGTCTTTGAATTAACTCAATTAACGGTACTAAACCTACATCACAATAACATTACAGAAATTCCAGCTGACATAAATAAATTGGTCAACCTGGAAAAATTAATCATTAGCCGTAACGACCTAGTTGAACTACCTGAGGAATTGGGCGATTTGAAAAATTTAGAAGTCCTTTCCTTAAAAGCTAATAAGTTAACACATATCCCTGAAAGTTTTGGAAATTTAGAAAAATTAGAAGTCTGCCGCCTTAGTTTTAATAACCTTACCTACCTGCCAATATCAATCGGTAAGCTAAAAGCGCTCAGTCATTTTTATATTGATTATAATCAAATTGAGTTTCTACCCAACGAAATTGGTCAAATGACCGGTTTGCGAGAGTTTATTGTGGGGAGAAATAACCTTACTTTACTTCCGCCAGAATTTTATGAATTAACAAGCCTCAATGTTTTAGATCTCTCTTACTCTGGTCCTTTGTTGCAGTTAGCTTACGGAATTTGTAAGATGAGGAGTATCGAAACCCTTTATATTGATCGAAACACACTTAATTTTGCGCCTAGATGTATCGAGGTTCGCGCAAACGGTGTGAGGTTTACGCTGGTGATTAAATAGTTTTCAAGCAGGTAGTGGGGCTTTTTGATGATTCGATACTTTTGATGTGTTTAATGCGCATGTTCCCGTTAATTTGAATAAAATACATAGCTAATTCAGCATTAATCAATAGAAAGTGATGACGCTGATTAAACTGATTTTCCTGATTTTACTTTTGTATTAATTTGATGATTTGATTTGTTGATCTAATCTATATAAGCGCAGCGATCTAACATCTATCTTCGGACATCCAACCTAAACTTTATCCTTCATCTCTGTCATTCGAATAATTTTATAGCCCAAGTTTTTCTCATTTCTAATTGAATTTATCAAGGCTATTTTTGACTGACTCGAAGTACTTTCATACACCATATAAAATCGCCCAGAGCTCAGACCTTCGTTAGAAGAAACTTGTTGCAAACTTTGCACTATTAATCGAAAACGACTAATATTTACTTGAATGGTTTGAATGGATTTTGAAAAATCAATCGTATAAAAAACAGTGAAAAAATTCGACTTGCGACAAAGATCAACCGTAAGATCGCGATAGATAAACGGAAAATTATTTGCTTTGAGTTTATAGTTATACTCGAAGTCAGCGAACTTTTTACTGGACACATAATCCTTGAAGCGTGCGTTAAAATTTGGCGTTTTTTTCTTAGTCGATTTTTGCTGATAGGGCTCCCCAATAAATTTATCAAAAAGACGATCAAACTCCGTTTTAGATCCATTGTTATTCTCAACCGAAAACAGATCGGAATAATGAATAACTCCACGCTTTTTTTTACTTAATTCCTTCAATAATTTTTTAGAGTAAGGCAGATCAAATAGAGAAAGCGCCTCTTCTCCGCGTTTAATTTTATTGACATCTAAATCCATAAAACGAAAGCCCTTACGTACCTCTGTCTTCAATACTGCCGAAAATCCATGCAACGCAAAATTTAACCTTTTATCCGATAAACCAAAATGCGGAATTCCATCTAAATTAGCCAAAATCCCTACGGTAATTTTTTCCTCAGAAAACCGATTGGGAACAATATAAATGAGTGTAAAAAAATTCGTCATAATCGATTTATTAGTTTTTCAGAAAACCGCCGTAACTCAGATAATCGGAAAGGTTCCAAAATTGAATCTATTAATTTTGACTTCGAAATTGCCTTCCCCGTTTCTGATTGATAAAGCGTAAGCGCATTTAATAATTTGGCTCGAAATTTTTCATTGAGTAATACGAAAAACGATTCATGTGCTGTCAACAACTCTTGCTTTTTTGCACGGCGCATAATGAACCGACTGAGATCATTTTCTTCAAAAACGGGCAGCTGCATGGCTTCAATATCAAAACCAGTTGATAAAAACAAAAAGCGCGTTTTCCGTTCTCTGATCAATCCGATTCCACTGAAATTTAAACCCCTTCCTAATAATAATTGCAGGAGGTTGTATTGATATAAATGTATTGGAGCTGCCAATTTAGAATAGTCCAGGTTCTTAAATAAAACGGCATCCAATTCCTCCATTCCCGCCTCTTGTGCAATCAAAACATGACCGCCTTTTACCTTATCATACTCCCACTTTTCAGCAGGTAAATGCAGTTGCTTTAAAATTTGACTGTAAAGGATGAAATTAGAGTTGGCTTCTTCGCGCTGATATTCCAATAGGCGACTATCTAATAAAATGTTTTGATTGTTATCAGAAAGTACAACCATTATTTGGAGGTTTCTTTCAACATTGGAACAAAACTAAAAAAACCTAGTTTACTTTGCGCGAAACTTCCGTCTTGGTCCTTCTTAATTAAGAGCATTTCTTGTTCCTTGCCCGCACCGATTGGAATTACCATTATTCCTCCGGGCTTTAATTGTGCGACAAGATCTTCAGGAATAAATGGTGCACCACATGTAACTATTATCTTATCAAACGGGCCAAAACTTGGCCAACCTTTATAACCGTCGCCATATTTAATTTTAGCATTATATCCCAATTTTGGCACAATGCGGTTGGCCTTTAAAAAAAGTTCACGTTGTCTTTCAATTGAAAATACTTTCGCTCCTACTTCGCAAAGTATAGCCGTTTGAAAACCGGATCCAGTACCAATTTCTAATACGCGGTCTCCTTTTTTTAATTGTAATAATTCGGTTTGAAATGCCACCGTATACGGATGCGAAATTGTTTGACCTGCTCCGATTTGAAATGGCATGTTACTATAAGCCTGTTCTGTAAACACGGCGTCTAAAAAAAAGTGTCGGGGTACGGAAAGTATTGCATTTAAAACTGTCTCGTCTTTAATTCCTTTCGCCCGCAATTCTTCGACCAATTGTTTTCGTAATCCTTTATGTCTGTATGTATCTATCATAGGTGTTTGAAGGTTTTACCTTCTTTATCAGAAGATTATTCTGATATGCTGAGACAAAAATAAGTACAAATTTTCTATTTTGTTACTTCGTGATTTGTAATGAATTAACAGTTCAATCTTAGTTTCTTTTAAATACAGGTCGCAACTCATTGTAAATCATTTCGTCTTCTAGGGGAATCAGGGATTTATTGAAAATAATTTGAACCCAAAATAGGTTTTACTTCCGTTCATCAGCAATTTAGTTTTTTATATGGTAGACATATATAAGATTCTTAAAAGAAAGAGGACGTATCATTAAAATTTGAAATATTATTAACTATCTTTAGACTGCTGCTTTGAGATTATTTTTATTAATACTACTTTTCCTACAGCTTTGCGTGGTTTCCTGCGTTAAAGATAAGGATTCTATTTCTGAAAATACTGAAAATGAAATCATTAGTGAATCAGATGATTTTTTGGACTCTCTAAAAACTGGTGTACCTATCCCCATCTTCTTAAATTCAGTCGAAAAAAAAGCCGCGCCAATTATAAATGAAGTTGGAGAACCAAACATCACCCTAGCCAATGACAATGTTGTTTCCATTCAATCTCCAGGAATCGAATTAGTTTCAGAAGAATTAACAATTGCCACACCAGGAGTAGACAGTGTTTTATTGCCTTTTGCAACTACTCCCATTGGTAAGTCCACACGAATAGCATTTCCTAAGGTAACCTCAGCGCTCCCACCTTCAACAAAGGACGCCGCTTATTATAATCTTCAATATTTAGATGTTGATCAAGGGTTAAGTTCAAGTTATGTCATGGATATTATTGAAGATTCTAGAGGTAATTTATGGATTTCTACTTGGGCGACTGGAGTTTGTATGTACAACAGTCTGAATTTCACAAACTACGATAAATACAGTGGTTTGTTGAGTAATTATATTTGGAGCATTTTTGAAGATAGCAAGGGCAATATTTGGTTTGGGTCGGACGGTTCTGGCGTTGCCAATTACAATGGCGATCGTTTTGTAAACTTCTCCGTTGAAGATGGCTTAGCAGGAACTGTAGTTTATGATATTTTAGAAGATGAACGCGGCAATATATGGTTCGCCACGAATAATGGGTTGACCAAATTTGATGGAAAAGAATTTTATACTTATCGCGCCGAAAATGGATTAGGCGGAAATACTATTCTCGATATTCATTTGGGGATGAATAACCGAATATTGATAACAACAGAAAATGGATTTTCAATTTTTGACGGCGTCCTGTTCACACTTTATTCATCTAAAAATGGACTTAAAAGCGAAAATACAAGTTCCATATTTGAAGATTCAGAAGGTAATATTTGGATTGGTAGTTTAGATGCTGGTATATGCTTGTTTGATGGCTACACCTTTTTCTCTTTTGACGAGACTCACGGCCTTGCTGGAAATGAAGTGACTTCTATAATTGAAGATGACTATAACCGAATTTGGATTGGTTCCGCAAATAACGGGTTAAGTATTTATGATCGTTCTGAATTTATTCAAATTGATAAAAATGAAGGGTTAAGTAGCAATACAATTCGCGCTATTTTTCAGGATTCAAATTTAAACGTATGGATTGGAACAAATGGGGGGCTGAACAAATACAATGAACGCTCCTTTAAAAATTTCACCGAGGAGCAAGGCTTAGGCGGAATTATAGTTCGAGGAATTGCTGAGGATAAATTTGGAAACCTCTGGTTAGGTCAGGCAAGCGGTGCCGATAAATTTACTGGTCAAGCATACGAAAATTATGGCGCAGAGCAAGGATTTACCGACAATTCCATTCGCGTCGTCACACAAGATCATGAAGGAAACATTTGGTTTGGTACAAATGGCGACGGGGCATATCACTTTGATGGTGAACAATTCAAACATTACACAACCAAGAGCGGACTCTCAGGCAATACGATACTTTCCATGTTTGAAGATTCTGACAATAACATGTGGTTTGGAACACTAACTGCAGGCGTTAGTAAATTCAACGGTACTACATTCGAACACTTAACTACTGAAGAAGGTTTGACCAATAACACGATTCGAGCAATTATTGAAGACAATGATAAAAACATGTGGTTTGGCACAAATTCGGGTGGTTTAGAGAAATTTGATGGGGAAATGGTAACGCACTATACGACCAAAGAAGGATTATCCATGAACACTATTCTCTCACTAATGATTGACACCGAAGGTAAATTGTGGATTGGAACAGAGGGCAGGGGAATCAATGTCATGAAAAATGATAAAATCATTTCAATTGGTGAAGAAGATGGCCTGAGCAATGGCATTATATGGTCGATTATTGAAGACAGCGAAAACAACATTTGGGTAGGAACAGAAAAAGGACTAAATCACATTGACATTCAAGAAAACAAAACATTTAACGTGACAAATTACGGTAAATTAGATGGGTTAAAAGGAGTCGACTTCTATCCTAACTCTGTCTATCTTGATGGTGACAATCGACTTTGGTGGGGGACTGGTATAGCCCTATCTATGCTTGATTTGAACAATTACAAAAAAATTAACGCAGCGCCCAAACTAACCATTACTGACATTTATATAAAAGAATCGCTGGTAGATTTTAGAGGGTTAAAAAATGCCATTTATACAGACATTCCTTTCCAGCATAGTGATTTGCATGAAAGTCAATTGAAAAAAGTTGAATATGATAGTGTTTACAAATTCTCCAACTTCCCTTCAAACATAGTCGTTCCTTATAATCTAAACCACTTAACAATACAATTCTCTGCCAACGATTGGACCGCTCCACATAAAATTAAATACGTGCATAAATTAGAGGGCGCAAGTAACGAGTGGCACACCATTACGAATGATAACAAAGTAGTGTATAGTTATTTGCCAGAAGGAGATTATGTTTTCCATGTCAAAGCAATTGGAGAAGCTGAAATTTGGAGTGAAACACTCACTTTTAACATTACTGTGCGTCCACCATGGTGGAAAACAGTTTGGGCCTATCTCCTCTATTTTATATTAGTAAGTGGTATAATTGTATTCATTACAGCTTTTCGAACTAAAAAGCTCATTCAACAGCGAAAAAGACTTGAAAAATTGGTGGGCGAGCGCACGGAAGAAGTCGTGATGCAAAAAGAATTGGTTGAATCAAAGAACAAAGAACTTATAGATTCGATAAATTATGCCAAACGAATTCAACGAGCCGTGCTCCCTTCTTACGGAATGGTGAAACATAAATTGGCCAATGCGTTGGTTTTATTCAAACCTAAAGATATAGTCTCGGGAGATTTTTATTGGTTAGATGAAAAGGAAGATACAATTTTATTGGCTGCCGCCGATTGCACTGGACATGGGGTGCCTGGGGCCATGGTGAGTTTAGTTTGTAATAATACGCTCAGCCGAACTGTTCGAGAATTTGGATTGACAAACCCAGCTTTAATCCTCAATAAGGTTAGAGATATCGTGATTGAATCCTTTACCAATTCGCGCGAGGAAGTGAAAGACGGAATGGATATCGCGCTAATTGCCTTAAATTTTAAAACCAATGTCTTGCGTTATGCAGGCGCTAATAACAACCTTTACGTAATTTCAGACGGTGAACTTAGAGTGTTTAAGGCTGACCGACAACCCATTGGGAAATATGTGGTGACTTCAGATTTTAACATGCAAGAAGTCCAATTAAAACCAGGGGATACTTTTTATATGTTTACTGATGGTTTTGTTGATCAGTTTGGAGGACCAGATGGTAAAAAATTTAAGACGAACCGATTCTTAAAAATACTATTGGAAATTCAGCATTTAAGTATGCGTGAACAACAAAAATATATTGACAAGGTTTTTATGGATTGGAAAGCTGATCTAGACCAAATTGATGATGTTTGCGTCATTGGTGTGAAGGTATAGCCTGCCGCGAAATTAATGTGGGAACACCAATGAAACAGTTTACCTTGAGCCTGACGAAGTGGAATTAGTATGACGGTTTTGTTCTAGTATTCCAAAAAGTTTTGGTTAGGAGGATACTGCCGATCAAAACAAAAAAGGCTGCCTAAAAAATAAAGACAGCCTTTCTTCCAATAAAATTTATCTATTAAAAGCAGCCCAACGACTGTTAACTGCCTCTTCGGCATCCAACAAGGCCAAAACCTCGTCCGCAATGTTCTCACTTAAGTCTAAAAATGTTGTGAACCCTAAACAAGATGCATTAATTTCACCCAAAATATATTTATCCTCCCCTGTTTTTTCGTCCGTATCCAACATAAACTCTGCCGTCCAAATTAATGGTAGGTCATAATTCCCTAAACGCGATTGAATTGTGCGGAGCGAACCTTTAACAATATCAACAAGCGCTGGCCATTGCTCGGGTTTATCATATCTATATTTCGCGCCAGAAAACAACGTGGCTGAAAAAGCATCCGCAGATTCCGCCGGCTTTTTATGAACAATGTTTACAACACTGTCTCTGAGCATTAATACACGAATTTCACCTTCTTTGATTCTTTCTAAAAAAGACATATCCAATAACATACCATTATCCCCTTCCAAATATTTAATACAAAACTCCAAAAATTCTTGTAATGTTTTTTCTTCGACATAATTGTCTCGCGCTTCCGTCAAATTTAACATAGCGTCAAAGGGTATTTCGTTTTTATATTTATCTGCATCAACCACCTCTACTCTCCAATTACTCTAATTCCTTTGCATAAACTTTTTGGGAATTTCTCTTTGAGAGTTTCGAAATCGTAATCGGTATAGACGTCGTCAGGCACAATAGCTGAACCTTTTAACTTTTCAACAGAGTTTTTGGCGCCATACGCAATGATTGCGTCAGGATGAGGAAGACCTTCAACTCCATTATTCACCAATTCGCGCAACATTTGAAAATAACCTGTTTCATTGATCAAATTACCGGGATTCACTCGACTAATATACGCATCAGCCTTTTCAATCGTATGCCGATATATTTCTCCCCTATCCTGGTCTTGATAAAAGATTATTTCAGCAGACCACCCGCGTTTTTTCAGAGAATCAATTATGGGTTTAGAATAGTTTCTAAATCCGTACTTACCTTTGTCCGAGCCACCTCGTGCTTCAAAAATCACTACATGCTTTTTCATCGAAATTAAAATTATACTACTAAAGATACAGCACAAACAGTATTGACTTAATGATAAATATCAGCCCTAAATCAAACTTATATTAGGAAATTTTCACTTATTGCGGCGTATTTTTGCAAACCTCAAATCGCAAGTATTCACAAAAACCTATACAACATTACGATTGATTAAAGCATTTCCCTATCATTCTGCTGATTTTCAGACATTGGCGCTGAAGCGATTTGGTTATATTGAATAATTTAAATTAAAAAATTAAGCAAAGGATCCGTTCAAAAGGAATGGATAAACACTATTTTTGCAAACTTGTATAAAGGAATCCTCTATATGCTTCTTTCTTCATTCAGTTTTGCACTGGTGAATTTGATGGTTAAAATTTTAGCTGATCGGAAAGATGCATTTCCCGACATTCAGAACTATCCAGAATTTGAACTTGTGTTTTTTAGATGCGTAGTTTCCTTAGTAATATGCTTTGCTATTATTCGCAGAAAAAAAATTCCATTTTTTGGTATGAATAAAAAATGGTTATTGATAAGAGGTATAGCTGGCTCAATTGGGCTGACACTGTTCTTTTACACCCTCACTAATTTACCCATGGCGATTGCCACAATTATTCAATACTCCTCTCCTATTTTCACTGTGATTTTAGCCATATATCTCAATAAACAAAAAGTTAAACCCGTGCAATGGCTCTTTTTCTTAGTGGCCATGTCAGGAATTGCCGTGATTGGATTGAGTAAAATTGAAAATGCCCCAATTGACCCGTTCTGGATTATAGTTGGTCTTACTTCAGCCGTTTTTTCAGGAATCGCCTACAATGCCATTATTAAATGTACCCCTACGGATGAACCAATTACAGTTGTGATGTATTTCCCGCTAGTTGCTGCTCCAATTACTTTAGTTTTATTATTGACCACCGGATATGTCGTTCCTCAAGGAATTGAATGGTTGCTATTACTGCTCATTGGTATTTTAACGCAAATTGCTCAAATTACTATGACCAGAGCATTTAATTCAGATTCGGCTGCTAAGATAACACCGATCAAATATGTAGGCGCCATATATGCGGTGGCTATCGGTTTTTTCATATTTGATGAAACGCTTAGTTTATATGCCATTCTAGGAATCATTCTTGTGCTTCTTGGGGTTTTATTAAATACATTTTTTAAGCGCCTTAAAGTGACAAATTAGTTAAGTGTTAAGATTAACAAACACCTCAAAACGAATAAGATTTGCATTTTGGAATTTGAAATTTGAAATTTGAAATTTGAATATCAACAGAATTAGGCAAAATTAAGATCGTACAGCTTCTTATAATGTCCTTTTAATTTTATTAACTCCCCATGAGAGCCTCGCTCAAGAATTTTCCCGTCATCAATCACTAATATTTCAGTGGAATTAATAATTGTAGAAAGGCGGTGAGCCACAACAATTGATGTACGTCCTTTTTGCAACTCTTTTGTCGCATTTTGAATCATCTCTTCTGACTCGGAATCAACGCTCGCTGTAGCTTCATCTAAAATCAAGATTTTGGGATCATAAACATAAGCCCGAATAAAAGAAATCAGTTGTTTTTGCCCAACAGACAATACACCGCCTCGTTCGCCAACGTTATAATTATAACCTCCCGGCAATTTCATAATGAACTCATGTGCTCCCACTTTTTTGGCCGCTGCAATTACATCTTCCTCTTTTATTGACTCATCCCCTAAAGTAATATTGAATAAAATAGTGTCGGAAAATAAAAACACCTCTTGCAATACAATTGCGATATTCTTACGCAACGTATCCAGTTCAATATCGCGAATGCTTTCTGTGCCAATTTTAATCTTACCTTTTTGATATTCGTAAAACCGTGTTAACAAATTTGTGATGGTTGATTTACCAGCACCAGTGGTTCCGACCAAAGCAATCGATTGTCCTGCCCCAGCTGTAAAGTCAATTCCTTTTAAAACCCAATCTTCATCATTATAGGCAAACCACACGTTTTCAAATTTCAGATCTTGATCAAAATCTACATCTGTTTTGGTACCTTCATCATCTATATGCTCTTCGCGTTCTAAAATTTCCAAAACGCGCTCTGCGCGAACCATTCCTCGTTGTAAAACATTAAATCGATCTGCTAATTGACGAATTGGACGATACAACATAAACACCCACATTATAAAGCTTAATATAGTTCCTGTTGCCATCACTATATCATCCGTGTCATACTGCATTTGCATCATTCCCCAAATAATAATTCCAGCAATTGATAAGGCGCTAAACAATTCTACAATTGGAAAGAAAATGGCGTTAGCCCAAATGGCGTCAACGTGCGCTTGGCGGTGGTTTTTATTTATTCCGTCAAACTTTTTTGACTCTATTTTTTGGCGATTAAAAAGTTGGACGATAAACATTCCTGACAAGTGCTCTTGAACGAACGAGTTTAACTTATTGACCTGCAACCTTTCTTTTTGAAATGCCTTTTTCATGGCCCTCGCAAAAATGCGCGTAGCAATTAATAATAAAGGAATGGGCACTAATGCAATTAAACTCAATTCCCAACTTACGCTAAACATAAAATAAATGACCATTAGCAATCGAATAATGTCGCCAAGCATGGTGATTAATCCAGTAGAAAACACTTCCGCAATTGCTTCTATATCCGAAACTAATCTCGTGACCACTGTTCCGTTCGGTGTAGTATCAAAATATTTAAGATTAAATGAATTAAAATGGGCAAAAAGTTTAATGCGAATATCTTTAATAATTGAGTGCCCTAAGAGATAGGCTAAGTAGTACAGAAAAAACTGCATCACACTCTCAATCACCAGTATCACAAGAATAAAAACAGTCCAAGCCCACAATTGATCTGAAACTGTAATTGGGTTTGAAAAAGTATCAATCAACCTTTGAAAAGCAGCTCCTCTATCACTTAAAACAGTGCCATCTCCCGAGATATATGTGTCAATTAATTCCTTGAAAATCAATGGACGAACAGGGCCAAGAAAAGCGTAAAATATCATTAATATAATAGCCGCCGCAAAAACAAAAAAATAGGGTTTTGAAAACCCCAATAATTTGCCCATGATCGTTAAGTCCAGTTTACTCTTTTCAGCCATTTGAGCAAAAATAGACAAAACAATTCTTATCAAACAGATGTGACAACATATTTAATTAAATTGGATCAACTTTCATGAATATATTTTAACTGGATCAATATGAATTGTAAAAAAACGCCACATATTGAAAAACAGGCGTAGAATGAATCAAATGCGCTAAGTTTTCTTATTTTTATTGATCGTATGCGCCCTACTGCTATTCTCATGCTACTGTTAATTGGTCACTTCTCATTTTCTCAGACAATTAATGGATGCTGAAAAATATCAGCTCTTATTTGCAAACGAAAAAGATCCTTGTGCCGTTTCAGAAATCTACAAAGACAAAAGTCAGGAAAGAAACGACAGCACAATTTACTATTTACATATTGCTGAGCAGTTAAGCCAAAAGTGTGATGATCTTGATGCCCGTACTTTTGTGAGATTCGACTTGGCAGAAACTTTTGCTGCAACAGGGAATCATGAGATGGCACTCAAATATTTAAATCTCGCGCTAACTGATTTTTCCTTAATTCAAGACACGATTTACGTGGCAAAAACTTATAAAGCGATTGGGGTGAACTATAAACGGACTTCAAAATATATTGAGGCCTTAAATGCTTATAACGCTGCTGCACATTATTTTTGCCTTGCGGATGATAGCATGGGCATTGCCGCCATAGAATTGAATATTGGAACCATTCTTAAAAGCATGAATCGTTATGACCAGGCGAAACAGAAATATCACAGTGCCTTATATCGATTTCAGCAACTCGAAGTGGACGAATCAATAGCGGATTGTCAAAACAATTTAGGAAATGTCTTTAAAAATGAGGAGAATTACGATTCAGCCTTTTACTAAATGTATTTAACATTAGTTTCTCGCGAGGAATTTGGTCCAGTTCGCAAACTCGGATACATTTATCATAACCTCGCTAATCTCCATATCGAAACGAACACATTAGACAGTGCCGTTTGGTATTTAGATAAATCGATTATACTCAAAAATGAAATTGGAAATGACCGGGAACTTTCTTCAGATTATTTTATCTACGGTGACATATATATGAAGCAAGAAAAATTTGAAAAAGCGGTTGAAGCTTATGAAAAAGTCAGAGATTTAAATTTTGATAACGCTATTCGAGATATTGATTTTGAAGTTTCACTAAAACTATCTTACGCTCATTATGCGCTAAGTGATCATAAAAAAGCAGCTGAAAATTTTATGACTTATTTTGAACAATGTTAACGATTAAAAATCGACAATAATCCATTCATTATTGAAAGTCAACTCTCTTCTTATGAGTTTTTTAAAGACAGTATTGAAGTGGAAAAATTACTGATTGAAAGAGATTTACAGGAGGTTAGACAAAAAAAAGCAACTTGCAAACCAATCCATCACAAATCAATTGTATTTCATTTTAGGCAATTTAGGTATCTTGGTTTTAATGATTGTTTTGCTCATTATCTCTTTCGGAAAACGACTTGCACAGGCAAGAGAGCACAGATTTGTATTAGCGGAACAAAATGAAGAATTGAAAAAAACATTGGTTTCGAAAGAGGAGAAAGAAACTTTATTAAAAGAAATTCATCACCGCGTTAAAAATAATTTGCAGATTATCAGCAGTCTTATCCGTTTGCAGTCTGGCTATATCAATGAAAATAATTTTCAAGAACGCTTAAATGAAATCGAAAATCGAATTTTGAGCATGGCCTTGGTTCATGAAAAACTCTATCAATCATCTGACATATCTCGATTATTAGTAAAGAGCTATATTCGCGATTTATGCATTAACGTTTTAGAATCATACCAAAGTAAAAGACGTGTGAAATTTGCCTTTAATATTGATAAGGGTGAATACAGCATTGACACATTAATTCCGTCATTCTTAATGAAACGATTTCAAATGCACTAAAGCATGCTTTTTATGAGCGAGAGCAGGGCTTAATAGAAGTCACGCTAAAAGAAAAAGAAGAATCTAAAACGACTGCCGCTAAAACTATTCTCATTATTAAGGATGATGGAATTGGCGCTGACTTGACGATTGAAGAACTGAAAGAAGATTCTTTGGGGATGGTTCTAATCTTTTCATTGACCGAACAGTTGGACGGCACTTTAGACATTAATACTACTGATGGATTTACCTATAACTTCACCTTCTCTAAATTATCATAAAATAGAAATTAAATCAAACGTTGGTTTATTGATATAAAGCGTGTATTTTTGACTTCAAAATTTTAATCAAATGCCAAAGATTTCAACCAAAGGATTGGAAATGCCCCAATCACCCATTCGTAAGCTCGTTCCTTTTTCAGAAGCAGCGAAAAACGCAGGGAAAAATGTTTTTCATTTAAACATTGGACAACCTGATATTTCTAGCCCTCAAATAGCAATAGATGCTGTGAAGCATATGCATTTAGAAGTTTTGGAATATAGTCATTCGGCAGGGTTTGATTCATACAGAAAAGGCTTGGCAACGTATTACCAAAATCATGGTTTGTCTGTCAATAAAGATGACATTTTAGTCACAACTGGGGGATCAGAAGCATTAATATTCGGATTTTTGACCTGTTTTAATCCAGGGGATGAAGTCATTATTCCAGAACCATTTTATGCGAATTATAACGGGTTTGCAAAAACCGCCGGAATAACTATTGTACCTGTAACTGCTAAAATAGAAACTGGTTTCGCATTGCCAGATGTGGCAGATTTTGAGGATTTGATTACTGAAAAAACGAAAGGAATCATTATTTGCAATCCCGGAAATCCAACCGGCTACTTGTATTCTCAAGAAGAATTAGAAAAGTTGAGAGACATTGTTAAAGCACATGATTTATATTTAATTGCAGATGAGGTTTACCGCGAATTTTGTTATAATGGCGCTAGTCCATTTTCTGTAATGAGTTTAAGCGGAATTGATCAAAACGTAATTTTAGTTGATTCTGTTTCGAAACGATATTCAATGTGCGGTGCGCGAATTGGTGCACTTATTTCTAAAAATCCGGAAGTCATGGCGACTGCTCTCAAATTTGCACAAGCCCGTTTGTCTCCGCCCACGTTAGCTCAAATCGCAAGTGAAGCCGCGCTACAAACACCGCAGTCGTACTTTGATGAAGTGGTTGATGAATATGTTGAACGTCGTAATATAACGGTAGATGGTTTAAATGCGATTGACGGTGTATTCTGTCCAAAACCAAAGGGTGCCTTTTATTGTATTGCGCAATTACCTATTGATGATTGTGATAAATATTGCCAATGGCTGCTTGAATCGTTCTCTTATCAAGGAGACACAGTAATGATGGCACCTGCAACAGGCTTTTATGCTACTCAGGGACTTGGAAAGAATGAAGTGAGAATTGCATATGTTTTGGAGAAAGAGTCGCTTAAAAAAGCGGTTAAATGCATTAAGGAATCGCTAAAAGAATATCCTGGTAGAACAAATTAGGCTTTTTCTATCGAAACGTTTCTGTTTACTTCATATTTAGTGTAATTTGTGGTCTATACTATTACAATCCTTTTTACGTTATAAAAAATGCATGCGCCTATTTTGCATTCTCATATTTCAATGTGTCTTCACCTCTGCCCTATTTGGTCAAGAGGCTAAGACTATCTTTTATCATTTAGACAAACTTAGCGTTAAGACAAAAGCAAGCACTGACAGTGCGAAAACAAAGCGCAATCGTTCTGCAGCCATAGTTGAATTTCAAATGAATGGATACATGTGTGTTCAAGCTGCAGATACTGTTCAAAAAAAGAATGCAACGCACTATTATTTTACGTACGAAAACCGCTTTCGTCGAGTTGCTTTGATCGAAACTGGTCGAAAAAGAAATCGAGTCTCCGTTCAAAAAAACCTTGAGCGGACTATTGTTGAAATTAATTCAAAAATAACGGCTTTAGAAAATAATGGTTTCCCCTTTGCACAGCTTGAAATCATTGAACAAGAAGAAACGGAAAAGCAATTAAACTTAACTTATAAAATTGACTCAGGCGGCTATTTTATCATTGATAAAATTCACATCAAAAGTAAAACTGATTTTAATGAAAAAACCGTGCTTAGTATAATGGGTATTAAACCTGGAGATCCTTATAGTGAGGATAAAATAAGAAATTTAACCGCAATCTTTAGGAATACTGCCATTTACAATACGCCACGTTCACCAGAGCTATTGTTTAAAGCAGGAATTGCAGAACTCTACGTTTATATCGAAAAAAAGAAATCGAGCAGTGCAGATGGTTATGTGGGTTTTCAACAAGACCGTGTTACGGAGAGGTTGACCTTGAATGGCTTCATTAATTTAGAATTGAAAAATGCGCTGAACCGGGCAGAAACGATTCATCTGAATTGGAAAAACAATCCAGATAAAACACAGGATCTTAAAACCATTGTTGAATATCCGTATTTATTTGGATCGCCAGTAGGAATTGGCGCAAATATTGACCTGCAAAAACAGGACACCTCTTTTGTGCGATCAGACCTCTTGTTCGAATTAATTTATCGCAACCCCCTATTTAGAATTGCCCTTTACGATCAAATTGAGGCTTCATCTACTATTTCTGAGGCGCCCATTGCAGGTTTTCGAGATTTTTCTAAAAACACAATTGGTCTTTCAGTTCAATACCGCCCATTTTTACCCGAAAAGTTGTCTTTCTATCATCCGCAATTTACCGTTTCAGGTGGAATTTTCAACTACCGCTCAGATACGCTGGATGATGAAACTCGAAAAATTGCAAACAATAAGTATTTACTAAAATATTCCCACGAAATTGATTTTTCAAAGTATTTCCATCTTAATAATTCCCTCCAGTATCAAGGATTAGCCTCTTCTATCGAATTATCTCGAAACGAGTTTATTTATTTCGGCGGCTTGCAAAGTGTCCGTGGTTTTTATGAGTTGGAATTAGCTGGAAGAGAGAATTGGACGCTGCGAAACGAGATCGAATTCAAACCGATTGAATTAATTTCTCTTAAAATACTTTATGATTATTCAAACTTTAGGGGAAATACTAAAAACTATACACATAGCGCAGGAATTGGCTTCGGTCTCATCAATAATTCCAGTCAACTAGAAATTATTGTGGCCAATGGAGTCCTTAATGATAATCCTATTTCACTGTCAGACACAAAAGTGCATATTGGCTTTAAATCAAACTTCTAAAACCTAATCACGTCAGACTCTCGAATGCTTGAAACCACTTCTAGAGGTTGATTCGCTAATAAATTTGATGCCTTGTATCCAAAACTGGTTGTGGCTCGATCAAATTTTATTGTTCCAATTGGCATAGTGGATGGCGTTTCCCCCGCAGCAGTATTTCCTATGGATAAATGAAAACTCAATGTGTAATAGCCAGACATGAATGTTCTTGTATCCAATAATAGTCGCGTTGAAGTGGCTCCTGATTTTTTAAAATACAGCATAAATCTCCCATTTAAAGGAAAGGTATAATTAAAATTTTCTAATACACTATTTCGCAGCACTTCTCTATTTGTAGCCATGTTAATTACAGAAACCTCAATATCCGGGTCATAACTGGCTATTGAAGTTAAATCAGCATTAATAATTAATTTTCCACGACCCTGCCCAGTGGCGTTGGAAATAAGAGCAATAGTAAAAAGAAATAGTAATAGGTATCGGTTTGTCATACAGGGATATACACCATATGCTGAAAAAATGTTACATTTTAAGCTGAATTCTGACTTTTACAGTTTAAAATTAGAACAGGTGTTTAGCAGTAAGGGCTCGTTGAATCAATAAAACAGAAGGTTCAGGATTTATTGGCAACACAACAGGTTACTTTTCGCTATTTTTACCAAAACGACTTGAAATGCGCTATTTATTCATTCTTCTCTTCTCTCTCTCTAACTTTCTTTCGTTTGGCCAGAATTTAAATTATGAGCCAAATGAACTACTTGTGCAATTTGAACCTGGCACAAATACAGATGAATTTATTCGAAAGTTTGAAGCGACAGAACAACTTGGTATTATTGGTTTAGAGCAGGTTAGTGAAATCGTAAATATCTATCTCATTAAATTTCACGAACCAAAGTTGGATTTGGATCAAGTTATAGGTGCACTACATGGTTATTATGACGTTAAAATTGTGCAAAAAAATCATTTCGTAAGTGATAGAGAAACCATTCCAACAGATGCGCTGTTTGAAACTCAATGGCATTTAAAAAACATGGGGTTAGACGGCGGTGATGTTGATGCGGATATAGATGCAACAGATGCCTGGGATATTACCACTGGTGGTTTAACAACACATAACGATACAATTGTAGTTTGTATTGTCGAAGGTGGTGGTGTCGATATTAACCATGCAGATTTGGCTGGAAACATTTGGAAAAACTATGCGGAAATTCCTGACGACGGTATTGATAATGATGGAAATGGTTATGTAGATGATTATAATGGATGGAATGTGCAATCGGAAGATGATGCTGTAGGTTTTGGAAGTCATGGAACACGCGTTAGCGGTATGATTGGCGCGACAGGAAACAACGGCGTTGGTATTTCTGGCGTAAATTGGGATGTAAAAATGATGGTGGTTAAAGGGCAACAAGCCTCGAATGAAGCCACGGTCATTGCGGCTTACTCCTATCCGCTTAAAATGCGTAAATTCTATAACGAATCTTTTGGTGCCGAGGGTGCTTTTGTCGTTGCAACTAATTCTTCATGGGGAATTGATGGTGGCGACCCAGCTGACTCGCCACTTTGGTGCGCTATGTACGATTCATTAGGTATGCAAGGTATTATAAGTGTTGGCGCCACTACAAATAGCAATTTAAATGTCGAAGAATCGGGTGATTTACCAACCAATTGTACGAGTGAGTTTTTTATTGGGGTGACTATGACCAATAATGAAGATGTACGCGCTGGGTCGGGTTATGGCACAACTTCAGTTGATTTAGCCGCGCCAGGAAGTGCGGTTCGTTTAACCGTTCCGGGCGATTTATATTCAACAACTAGCGGCACTTCTTTTGCAACTCCTTGTGTAACTGGTGCCCTTGCTTTAGCTTATTCGGCGCCTTGCGCTGAGTTTATCAATTTCGTAAAATATGATCCTGCCGCAGCCGCCTTGCAAATGCGCCAATACATTTTTAATGGAGTGGATGAATTGGTGGCCTTGGACAGTGAAGTCGCCACAGGTGGAAGACTTAATGTGAACAATTCCATTCAATTAATAATGGATGATTGTGATGAGGACGCCTGTATTTCTCCATACAATATGCGCGCAACTGAAATTTCGGATACTTCTGCGAATGCGCGTTGGGATGGTTTTACGGCGGATTATATCTTGACCATTACACCGGAAGGTGGAACTTCGGCTGACTTTACAATCGAGGGCGGAACAACCTTATCATTCGATACACTATCGCCTTGCACCAATTACACCATTACGCTTCAATCGATTTGTGAAGATGAGATTTTAAGTGATCCTTCTTTTGAACTTTCTTTTATTACAGATGGTTGTTGTACCAATCCTGAATTGGCAAATCCTTCAAAAACTGAAAATGATTTGACCATTACATGGAACGAAATTTTATATGCCACTCAATATAATTTCCGTTATTCAATTGCCGGAGAAGAAGATTGGACAGAGTTAATTGATGTTTCCTCCCCAATCACTATTGATGAACTTGAAAAATGTACTGAATACGATTTTCAGATTTATACACTATGTGCGGACAGCACAAGAGGATACAGTAAATCTCAAGTGTTTAGAACCTTAGGCTGCGGTGTTTGCATTGAATTAGATTATTGTCCTGTTATTGGAGCGAATATCACTTATGAATGGATTGATTCGGTCAAAGTAAATGGCTACGCCAACCAAACCGGTAAAAATGCAGGCTGGTTCCGTTCAGAGCAAATTATTACAGCACTAACTCCTGGCGACACGCATAAATTTAGAGTGGTTCCTGATTTTACAAGTGGATCATTTACGGAACGTTATTCCATCTTCATAGATTACAATCACAACGGTGAATTTGACTTGCCCGAAGAAGCTGCAATAGACGATTATATGGTGTTGGGCGGACTAACACAAGATATTACAATTCCGCTGGATGCTGCCTTGGGTATTACCAAAATTCGTTTTGCAATGGCGGCATTGTCTAGCCCTGAGCCTTGCCCTACCTCGGCCTTTTTTGGCGAATATGAGGACTATTGCGTTTATATTGGACCGCAGCTTTCTATCCCTGAAAATGAAATGGAATTGTCTGTATATCCAAACCCTGCCAACGGAGAGTTGTATGTGAAAAGTAATTCTGAAATCACTCAAATCAACATCTTTTCAAATGATGGGAAATTAGTGTTGAATGAAAGCAATTATAATGGCAGTCCACTAAGCATTGATTTTTTAAGTCCTGGTATTTATATCATTCAAGTAGAATCAACCTTAGGTTTAGTAACCAAGAAATTTGTAAAACAATAGTTGAATGAGCTTATTTTCTAAACTGAATGATCTCGATCCGGAAGATTATTATAAAACAGATGAAGGATATATCGTTTATACGGAGAAGTATCATTTAAAACGCGGGCATTGTTGCAAAAGCGGTTGCCGGCATTGCCCTTATGGCTATGATAAAAAAACGGGGCGAGTTTTGGGGAAAGATTAATGACAAACTTATGATCAATCTCAGTTATATATCCATAAAATGACCTAATTTTGCATTTTTATTAAAATCATGCAACACATTATTCATCCGCAAAATCCAGACCCGCAAAAGATTGCACTTATCGCAGACTTGCTTGAACGCGGTGGAATAATTGTGTACTCTACAGATACAGTTTATGCACTAGGTTGCAGTTTGCAACATAAGCGTGCAATTGAAAAATTGGCAAAACTAAAAGGCATTAAACTAAAACATGCCAATTTCTCAATCATCTTTAATGATTTAAGCCAACTGTCTGATTATGCCAAACATATTGACCGACCGACTTATAAAATTTTAAATAAAAATTTACCTGGTCCATTCACCTTCATTTTAGAGGCCACCAGTAAAATTACAAAACTCTTTGATAGCAGTAAAAAAACTGTGGGTATTCGAATTCCTGACAATAATATTGTGCTTCAAATTGTCGAGCGTCTAGGTCACCCGTTAGTCACAACATCAGTCCATGATGAGGATGAGGTAATTGAATACTCGACAGATCCGAGTTTAATTTCAGGACAATGGGAAGATAAAGTTGATGCAGTAATTGATGGCGGTTACGGACTCAACGTCCCTTCAACGGTTGTGGACCTTTCTAATGGAGAAGTGGACATTATTCGCGAGGGCATTGGAGAATTGCTATACTAAATTTTGATGATTTGATTCTATCATGATTTGATGTGTCAATTAATCGACCATAATGAATCACTATAAAACTATCAAACAAAACGGAAACATTCCAAATAAATTAACTTCGTGAAGTTACATAATTCAAGTGATCATTAATCTAAATTCACATCTTAAAAATCAGCTAAACAGTGCGTCTTCAAAAATTCAAAGCCTTACTGATTGCGCATCAGTTCGAGTGATTTTTAAATAAGCGAAGCGGTTTTAAAAATTGTAGCGATAACAAGCGCAAAAATTCTTAATTTTAAACTCAAGAAATTATTTAACGTGGTATTAAATTACATTTGGATCAGCTTTTTTTTACTGGCATTGCTCGTAGCAATTGTGCGAACAATTGGTGGCGATTCTGGAGTTTTTCAAGCCATTGTTGACAGCACCTTTAGTTTAGCGGAGGTTGCTTTTGACATTTCTATAGGTTTAACAGGCATCTTATGTTTGTGGTTAGGAATCATGAAGATTGGAGAAAAGGGAGGAGCCGTGCAAGCTTTATCTCGCTTAGTTGGCCCTTTCTTTAACAAACTTTTTCCTGATGTTCCTGAAGATCATCCTGCACGCGGTGCAATGCTCATGAATTTTTCGGCAAATATGTTGGGGCTGGACAATGCTGCAACGCCAATGGGTTTAAAAGCAATGAACGATTTGCAGGAACTCAACGACAAAAAAGACACGGCTTCCAATGCCATGATCATGTTTTTGGTGCTCAACACTTCCGGATTAACGTTGATTCCTGTGGCGGTAATGAACTATCGGAATTCCTTTGGTGCAGAGAATCCTGCTGACATTTTTATCCCTATTTTAATCTCTACTTTTTTCGCCTCTATTGTTGGTTTAATCGTTGTGGCTATCTATCAAAAAATCAATTTATTTGACAAAGTGATCCTGGCCTATCTTGGTGGTCTAACGCTTGTAATTGTTGGACTTATCTATTATTTCAATCAACTCTCACCAGAAGAGCTACAAACGCAATCCGCCTTATTAAGTAATATCATTCTTTACGGAATAATTTGCGCCTTTATAATAATGGGCTTAACCAAAAAGGTAAACATTTACGAAAGTTTTGTAGAAGGTGCAAAGGACGGATTTGGCATTGCCATTAAAATCATTCCCTACTTGGTAGCCATCCTAGTTTCCATTGGTGTTTTCAGAGCTTCTGGAGCAATGGATTATTTAATGGACGGTTTTAAATGGTTTTTTTGTTACTTTTTTACAGATGTTGCATTTGTTGATGGACTACCAACCGCATTTATGAAACCATTAAGCGGTTCAGGAGCGCGCGGTATGATGATAGAATCGTTCAATACATTCGGTGTAGATAGTTTTGTAGGTAGACTTACCTCTACCATGCAAGGAGCAACGGATACAACGTTCTATATTATTGCTGTCTATTTTGGATCTGTTGGAATTCGTAAAACGCGTTATGCAATTAAAGCTGGCTTGTTAGCAGATTTAGGCGGCATAATTGCAGGAATTATTATTGCCACCATGTTCTTTGGTGGAGATGCCAATAAAGAAACTTTAAAACCCGGGGATGTTGTGGCTAATTTCACCAGTAATTGGAACAATCATACGCCATCTGCAAATATGGAATATATGCAAAGTGGATGCGTACTTTACGATCAAGCTTATGATACGCTTTGTTTTAACAGCGCAGAAATGATCACAAATTTCATGTCGCCTGATTCTACAAAAGGGATAAACTTCGCTGTGCGCTCCATAAAAACTGTTGGCGAAGCACCTGATCAGGTTGTTTTTGCAAAATTAGCCTTTGCCTATGATCAAATTAAACGAGAAAATGTAGATGATTCGGATAGAACGATTCAAAAATCATTTGCTTTTAACTTTGCAAAAGGTAAAATCAAATCGATCCAATATTTAGGTAATTTTTAAATTGAAATATGTTTGGACGTAAAAAGAAGAAGAGTGAAGCGGCAGATGTGACTGAAGTTGTAAAATTAAAGCCACTCAACTACCCCTCAAAAATATTAGTAGGTTGGGCAGAAGCAATTAGCGGTAATATTGAATTGCGCGATTGGTTCTTAAGCAGTGATCAATACAAAGAACTTGGAATGTGCATTCACGCATTATTGCTAAAAGATGATGCGAGAGACTGGTTGATGAAAAATGGATATGCCCATTTAATGGCAATGATAAATGGTGCAGAGGGTAATAAAGACGCCATTCATTGGTTAAACAAAGCTAACTTTCAAGTATTAAAACATGTTGCGCTCGCGGGGGATAGAGATGAGAAATCAACCAATTGGCTCATCAAAAATGGACATCAAGAATTTGCCATGATTGCGGAGCGAATTCGAGTATTAAAAGATCAAATTGAAGATACCCATAATGACATTCATAGCATAGGTAAAGATTAACCTGCGTAGCTAAAATCGTGTGAGATTGTAATCATAGCTAACCGTATCTAAATCCAAATGAAAATAGAAACCGGTATCTAAAAATTCATACTGAAAGACCGTATCAAGGATGTAAAGCGAGTCGACAGCATCATCTGCTGTTAATTCCGCAACAAATGCAGTATTTATAAACTCAATATTACCAGGTTGCAACTTAAAAAAACCACTGCATGAATATGGCGCATTTGAACTCGTGTCTCCTCCCAAAATAAAAGTTGAATCAACTTCATTCAACGCCAAGTACACCACCCCAGCTCCAATCGTGTCTGAACCATTATAAATACGACTGAAAACACCCCTGTAAATTCCGTTTGTTGGCGTTAAAGGTTCATCTTTTTTACAACTGGAAAATACCAGTATCACTGCGAAAAGAGTACCAAATAGTATTTTCAATTTCATGCAGCAAATATACGAAAGGGATATGCCCACATCAATAAAATGAGCTATAAATTTTTGAGCGAGGGTGTTTTAATGGAATTAAGGTTGGAATCCCATTCGATTTTGTGAAATAACACTTTAAGCTGAAAAATTTATTATATTGTCTCTTCAAAATTAACATACTATGACAAAAATCGTTGGATCTGATATTGAGATCGCTCAAGCTGCCCAAATGCAGCACATTAGAGATATTGCAAGTAAACTAGACATTCAAGAAGACGACCTTGAACTCTATGGTAAATACAAGGCAAAACTACCTTTATCCTTAATTGACCCCGATAAGGTTGCGGATAGTAATTTAATACTCGTAACCGCCTTAACTCCGACTCCAGCTGGAGAAGGAAAAACAACTACGTCAATTGGTTTAACAGAAGGCTTGAATAAAATTGGTAAAAAAACGACAGTAGTATTGCGTGAGCCATCATTAGGACCAGTATTTGGAATTAAAGGTGGCGCAGCAGGTGGCGGTTATTCACAAGTTGTACCAATGGAAGATATTAACTTGCATTTTACAGGTGATTTTTCTGCCATTGAAAAAGCGAACAACCTGTTATCAGCTTTAATTGATAACAATATCCAAAGCAGAACCAGAAGTTTAGGCATAGATCCAAGAACGGTTGGTTGGAAACGTGTCATGGATATGAATGATAGAGCTTTGCGCGACATTACAATAGGTCTAGGTGGAACCGCAAATGGAATTCCTCGTCAAGATGGATTTAATATTACACCGGCATCAGAGGTAATGGCCATTTTATGTATGGCTGAAGATTTTGAGGATTTAAAAACGCGCCTTGGTAATATTTACATAGGATTAACATGGATAGATAAAAAACCAATTTACGCGCGCGATTTAAAAGCGCAAAACGCCATGGCTATTTTATTGAAAGATGCCATTAAGCCAAACCTTGTTCAAACCTTAGAAGGAAACCCAGCAATTATTCACGGCGGACCATTTGCAAACATTGCACAAGGAACAAATACGATTTTGGCAACAAAAATGGGGCTTTCATTATCAGAATATGTGGTAACAGAAGCTGGTTTTGGAGCGGATTTAGGAGCTGAGAAATTCTTAGACATAAAATGTGTTTCTGGTGGATTAAAGCCTAAAGCAACGTTACTTGTAGCGACTATTCGTGCTTTACGTCACCACGGAGGTGCGCCAAAAGAAGAATACAATACACCAAGTGTTGAACGTGTTGGTGTTGGTTTAGCCAATCTAGACAAGCACATTGAAAACATGCAAAAATTTGGATTAAATCCGGTTGTTGCAATAAACGCTTTCCCAAGTGATAGCGCTGAAGAAGTAGCATTAATTAAAGAAAGATGTGCCGCTAAAGGAGTAAATGCATTAGTTGGTAGCGGCTGGGCAGATGGCGGAGAAGGAATGACGGGTTTGGCACATGCAGTTGTTGATGTGATAGAAAATGGGGATAACGAGTTCAAACAATTATATGATTGGAATGCTCCGGTGAAAGAAAAAATTGAAACAATTGCGCGTGAAATTTATGGTGCAGATGGCGTTGATTATAGCAAGGAAGCTTTAACTGGTTTGAAAAATATTGAGGCCTTAGGATTAAGCAGACTTCCAATTTGTATGGCAAAAACACAAAAATCATTTTCGGATAATGACAAATTATTAGGAAGACCTTCTGGATTTAGAGTTTCGGTGAGAGAATTTGAATTTGCCGCAGGTGCGGGATTCATTATTCCAATTTTAGGAAAAATGATGCGTATGCCAGGTTTACCGGCTACCCCTGCATCAGAAGGAATGCATATCGATAAGGATGGAAAAATTTCGGGATTATCTTAATCCAATGAAAGGCATATCGAAATACGAAGGGATACAATTTAAAGAAGGGTCGACTACGAAAGTAGTCGACCCTTTAACCATTGAGCATGCGCTACAAATTGACATAAACGGTAAATCATTTACGGTGGTAATGCAAACTCCCGGAGATGAAATTGACTTGGCAAGAGGTTTATTGTTCGCAGAGGATGTTATTGGTACAAAAACGCCTGTAAAATTTGAATCTCATTTAAATGAAAATGGGCTCATAGAGCGCTTAGATGCCATTATTCCTGAAGATCAAATTGGGGATGGGTATTTAAGCACGCGTAGCTTACTTTCAGTTTCTTCTTGCGGAATATGCGGTAAACAATCACTAGAAGATTTGCAATTTCAAGAGGGTGAATTATCTTCGGAGAACCGTCTTTTAAAAATTGATGTTGATGCTATTTTTACCATGCAAAAGCAAATGATTGAAAGTCAATTGAATTTTCAGCAAACTGGAGGTTGTCATGGTGTAGCTGCATTTACGCTTGATGGTGAAATGCTTGGATTAAAAGAAGATATTGGCCGACATAACGCCATGGACAAATTAGTGGGAAGCTTATTACGAGCTGGAATTTTAAGGAAAGCGAAAGTCATTACATTTAGTGGCAGACTTTCATACGAAATTGTATCTAAAGCATTTCGTGCAAAAATCCCCACTATTATGGCGGTATCTGCTCCCTCTACTTTAGCAATTGATTTTGCCAAAGAATACGGCATTACGCTACTCGCTTTTTCAAGAAATGGTAAAACAACTTGCTACGCCAACTGCAGCAAAACATCATTTTAATACCAGTTATCGAAAATTAACACCCTCAAATCGATTCATTAATAGGATATTTAGATATTCTGAATACATTTGCTTAAAATTAAACAAGCACTATGAAAAGAGTAATTTTTGGAGCGTTTATCGCCCTAGCAGTGGCGTCTTGCGGCGGAGAAGCAGATGTTAATGATGAAGTTGAAAACATTATTGATACTGAAGCAGTTGTAGAAATGGAAAATGCAACGAATGCAGTTGAAGAAGGTCTTCAAGACTTAGAAAATAATATTAACGAATTAAACAGTGATGTTGATTCACTATTAAACGGAATTTAATCATGAAAAGAATATTTGTATTAATCGCAGCTGTTGGATTCACAGCTGCAGCCTCAGCTCAATCTGGTTTTCAAAAAGTGGAAGAAGTTCAAACTGTTGGAACATCTGAAATCAATAAGGCTTCTGACAAAGTTGAAGGAGAAGCGCAAAGTTTTGCTGCTGAAACAAACGAAGGCATCACGAAAATAACTGACAAAACGGAAGAAGTTGCTGATGATGCAGTGAATACTGCAACTGATGCAGTTTACAACCTTACTGGTGACGCTGAAGAAACAGTAGATGGTGGTGCTGATATGGCAACTGAAGCAGCTGACGTTGCAACTGAAGAAGTTGGTGAAATGACACAAGATAGTGCTGACAATGCATCTGCTAACGCAGAAGCTACAAGCGAAAAAGCGTCAACTCAAGTTGCTGACATGGAAACTTCGGTTTCAGGAACAGAAGATAAAATTGCTGCTGCTAAAGAACGTGTGAAAGCTGCACTTGACAATGGTGATATCAAGCAGGATGAAGCTGATGCTAAATTTGCGAAAATTGCTGAAGCACAAGCGAAAGTTGATGCTGCGAAGTCTCAAATTGAAGCACAAAAAGGAAAAATTGATACATTAAATGGTCTAATCGGTAAATAATAATCGATTATTAGAATAGCTGCACTGTCTTTTAGAAAAGCTATTTGAATGAGTAGTTAATTAACAATTGATAGGAAAAGAGAATCCTGTCGAATTCTCTTTTTTTTCTGCCCAAAAAAGGGTTCAGAGTTTGAGTTGTGATCAAGTGGGCGATTTACTTAATCCCTCAGTCGGCTAAGCGAACTCACTCAAAACTCACCCTGTCGAAAATAAATGTCGGTTAATCTAGAGTCAGATTTCTGCGCCTAAGAACAACGTACATTTGTCCTAACAATTTAATAACCAAATAAATAAAACTATAAATATGGGTTCATTTTCATTTACAAAAGATGACGGAGCAAAGGTCTTCACAGAAAACAAAGCTGCAACAGAAAAAACAGAATTAATACTTGCACATTTAAAAAAATACGATTTAATTCCTGACAATATGACGGCTTCATTTGAAGGAGAAAAATTAGTAGTTGAAGGTGAAGTGAACTCTATTCAAGAAAAAAATAAAATATTAGCAACAGCTGGAAATATTCACGGCATATCAGAAATTGAAGATCGAATTTCAGTTGCTGGATTAGCTTGTTCCAATTGGGGAACAGAAGGAACAGAAGCGGTCGCAGCCGAAGCCACTCAGGCAGCTGAAATTGAGTCTAACAAGCAGTTTTATACCGTTAAAAAACGGCGATTACTTATCGAAAATTACCAAAACAGTTTGTGGAAACGCAAATAAATATCCTGTGATTTTTGAAGCGAATAAACCAATGATGAAAGACGCGAATTTAATTTATGCGGGACAAGTACTCGTTATTCCGTCATTAGAGGCATAGTTGATCAATAATACCACATTGAACTTAAGGGGCGATTGAAAAATTTTTTTTTCAATCGCCCTTTTTTTTCCGCAATCTGACAGATTCAAACTCGATTGAGCCATTACGAATCACAAGAAACCGATAGTCCTAATAATTTACACTTGTTCTTTATTATTTTAAGCACATTATTATTCCGTTTTTCACTAACTTCAACGTGTAAAAATTCAAACTATGGCAATAAGAGTAGCAATTAACGGATTCGGGCGAATAGGACGCTATTTCACAAGAATGGCAATGGAAAATAATGAAATTGAAATTGTGGCGATCAATGATTTAACAGACACCGCTACCCTTGCTCATTTATTTAAATATGATTCGGTTCACCGCCGATTTAACGGTACGGTTGAAACTAAGACAAATCGAATGATCATTAATGGACACGGCATTGCAATGCTGACGCAACGCGATCCAAAACTCTTGCCTTGGGCTGATCTTGATATTGACGTTGTTCTTGAATCTACAGGCATATTTAGAACCAAAGATTTGGCAAGTTTGCACATTGAAGCTGGTGCAAAACGCGTTGTTTTAAGCGCCCCTCCCCGATCTGAGGGAATAAAATCTGTAGTTCTTGGGGTGAATCGAGAAATTTTAAGTGGAGATGAAAAAATTATTTCTAACGCCTCGTGCACTGCAAACTCTGCAGCTCCATTGGTGCATGTGATGAAAAACTTGGGTGTAATTGAAAGTTGTTATATCACTACGGTGCATTCTTACACATCTGATCAACGTTTGCATGATGCACCGCACAAGGATTTGCGACGGGCGCGTGCTGCTGCGGAGTCCATTGTGCCAACTACAACGGGTGCGGCTAAGGCTATTACAAAAATATTTCCTGAATTAGAGGGGCATATGGGAGGTTGCGGAATTCGCGTTCCTGTTCCTGATGGCTCACTAACCGACATGACTTTTATAATGGATCATGAAATATCAATTGAAGAAATTAACGCAGCTTTTAAAGCGGCATCTCAAAATGATTTGAAGGGTATTTTAGACTATACTGAAGATCCAATTGTATCGGTAGATATTCTTGGAAGCCCCTACTCATCTACATTTGATTCCAAATTAACAAGCGTAGTTGGCCGGATGATAAAAGTTGTTTCTTGGTATGATAACGAGGCGGGATATTCGAATCGTTTAGTTGATTTGATTGTGAGCCTTTATCACTGATTTTTCAGAATTACGAATAACTCTCGTCCTTGACGTGGCTCAAGTGAATTTTGCGCTCGCTCCATTTTTAGAATAGTGAATCGAGATTCGAAATAGGTATTGTATTCTTCTATCGATCCTCCAAAAGGCGGTCCTGATGTTAAGGGGAAATCAAACATTAAACCGGCTAGTTTCCCATTCGGCTTTATTAATTCCTTCATCTTTATAGCATAGTCTAACCTCTTTTCAGGTTGGATCGCACAAAAAAATGTTTGTTCAATGATAAGGTCATATTTTTTATCTCCGTTCAGTTCAAAAAAATCTTGATGAAAAATATGCGCCTCTGGAAAATCAGGATAGCGAGTTTTAAAAGAATCAATGGCGCCTTGTGAAATTTCAACAATAAAGATGTTTGTAAATCCTTGTTCGATTAGATATTGGGCTTCGTACGCATTTCCACAACCTGGAATTAATATTCGAATGGATTTATCTGTTAACTGATCGATATAAGCTTTTAAGGGTGGTGATACATGACCTACATCCCAACCTGTTTGATTTGATTCCCAGCGTTCGTCCCAAAATTCTTTTTCCATAATCTCTTCTTTAACCTAGCTGCCGCAAAGATAAGGGAGTTTACCAATCATATTCGCCAGATGCCCAATAAATAATATCACGAAAATCAATCTTCGCAGATTTAGTCAATTCTTGGACACGTTTCAATTTGCCATTCGCTAATTTGAGAATGGCGAGCCTTGTATTGCTTAAATTATGTTCAGATTCAGCCATAACATGACTTAAACGAATGGAATTCAATTCGCCTAAAACTGCGGCAATCAATTTCCTTAAATTCTTCGCGAATACGTTGTTCTATTTGAGCCGTACAGTCTATTTTTTGAAAACTTTTGTGAAACTAATCATTGGGAGAGGAATGGGAACAAGGAAATCTGAACTTCCACCTATTCCTATTCCAAATTGCCATATATGGTATGGTTTCGGTGAATATCTAATTGCTGGATTAATGCCATAGAAAATCTCACCATCAACAAGAAGCCCCATTGAATCAAAAATAAACGTTCCTTGTTCGCTAAATCTATACATCCCAGCAATAGAGAACATAACTGTTCCGTCCGCTCGAATTTCAGTTCCTAAATATTCTAATGTTGCTGGATCAATTTGAGTAAATGATTGGTGTACAAATCCATAACCTCCGCTGATATTAATATTACGCTCGTCCGCACCGAAAGTGATATTTCCAAACCCAATACCTCCGCCAACACTAAATGGATCTCCTCCTATAAAAATTTGTGCTCCGTGCAATAAATTACCGTAAAGAAAACCTGCAGAAACGTGTAAAGTTCGATCTAATTCAAAACTATATTTTGACGTGACAATCAATGGAACACCATACCAACTTGTCATTCCTCCAATTGACCAACTGTCCGTTATTGCAAATTGAAAATCAACACCGATTGGTATCACTTTTAAATAACCTTCATTTTTCTTACAGGAAAACCGTTGGTAGTTATAGGGAATAACCTGATGATAGCAAATTTTGCGACCAAACTTTGCCATCTTTTCTAACCTCCGAATCCTCAATTTTTTCAATGCTTTTAATAACATGTTTGGGAATTGCAACCTCACCTAATACATCAGTTCTTAGAATGACTTCTTTTGAATCATTTTTTAGTAAAAATCCCACATACTGTGTTCCGTCGTTTTTAGTGACTCTATATTTTGCAGTTGAATCCGCTTGGGCAAATGTTGCGTTGTTGTATGCTATAAAGCTAAAAAACGCGATAAAAAGCATTAAATTTTTCATAATTGTCTTATTTCTCTTTCAAAAATACGAACTTATTACAATTTAAACGAATTGAAAAGCGCAACTCATTTTCTTTATTTTCGAATTCGATTAATGTGACTACGTCAACTAAAAAACAAATCCACTATCAATTTGATAATGGAATAAATAAAAAAAGATAAAATGAAAAATTCAATTTTTAGATCAATTTTAATGGGACTTCTCATTGGTGTATTGGTTTTTGTAGCATTTAGATTAGTGCTCGTATTATTAATAGTGGGTGCCATATTCAAATTAGCTGGTGGTGGAAAATGGAAAAGAGAACAATGGCGCCAAAGAAAATTGGCTTATGTTGATAATGTGCGAAATATGGATGAGAATCAATATGAAGCGTTCAAATCAAATTTTGGACATGTGCATTGCCATAACTATAATTCTAAACAACATTAATTATGAAAAAGAGAGTCAATAAAGCAGTGGTTGTGATTACAGCCTTGCTAACTGTGGTCGCCTTAGCCGCAGCAGCAAAAACAGTTCACATGCAACACTATAAATAAAACGCCCAATATATGAACGGAAATCACGAACAAGGACATTGTTTTATTTGGGATGGCTGTGAGTCGAGTGAGGTGGAAACGGAAGTAGTGGAAATAGAATAGCCTTTGGTTTACAAACGCAGGTTAGTTAAGGGATGCAGGATTAATAGTTCTGCATTTTTTTACTCCGCGTCTAACTCCTGACGGATACGTTGGCTCAATTGACGATTATAAGTCTCTTTAAGCCAATTCAAATAACTATCCGTCGCTTTGGTGATACATTTGGTGTAATGCTTTAAACGGCGCTCTATATCATCTTGAAGTTCATCTAAAAGCATCAACCCGTCATACATGTCTTCTGAATTCTCCTTCACAACGGCAAAATGATTGTCTAAAGAAACCTCAACAGCTTCTTTTCCTTTCTTACCGGCATCAATACAATAGTCATATACCTTCTTCATTGAAAATTCTTCCAACAAACCTGGCGACTTCAATTTTTCCTTAAGGTTACGCGGTAATTCATAAGCGGCCTCGAACATCATATCATCCTCTTCGCTTAATCTAGCTTCAAGGAATCGATCCGGATAATTGAACGCATCTTGCCAATCAATATATTCTTGCCAATAACCAAATCGACGCACATTGTTTCCAAGATCAATCACTTGGAATGAACTTTTGTTTTCTAATTTACGCGATCCACGACCAATCATTTGGTGGTAGAGCGTTAATGAACGTGTGGCACGATTTAAAATAATTGTCTCCACGGTAGGTTCGTCAAAACCAGTTGTTAAAATACCGACAGAAGTTAATACTGCACCCGGCGTTTCTTTAAACCAACGTAAAATATCTTTACGCTCTGTATCTCCAAACGTACTATCTAAGTGACGCACTTTATAATTGTGCTTCTTAAATAATTCGTATACCGAACGGGATGATTCAATTCCACTATTAAAAATTAGGGTCTTTCTTTTGAGTGCTACTTCTTCATATGCAAAAAGTAATTTTTCCTGCATGAAATAGTTACTGTACACTTTATCTGATGAACTTACCGTAAAATCGCCATTTACACCAATTTTTAATCCGTGTAGGTTGACATCATAAGTATAGGTTTCAGCATTTGAAAGATATTCTTTCTCAATGAGTGACTTAATGCTTTCTCCAACAATTAGTTTATCGTAATTGTCTTTTAAAGGCAATGTTTTGTTTGAACTTAAAGGTGTTGCTGTAACCCCCAAAATATTTACATCTTGAAAATATTGAAAAATTTTACGGAATGAGTTGTTGTGCGCCTCATCCACAATTACTAACCCAATATTTTTAATGAATTCTTTGTCGTCTTGTAAACGGTTATTCAGTGTTTCAACCATTGCGGTGAAAGAATCAAACTGAGATTGATCGTCTAATGTTTTTACCAAACTGTTCACAACCTTGTTCTCAATTCCGAGAGCAGTTAATTGCTTTGAAGTTTGAATACAAAGCTCAATTCTATGTGTAAGAATTAAAACTTTACGCTTCGTTTTTTTGATGTACTCTTTTGCTATATTTGAAAAGATCACCGTTTTTCCTCCACCAGTGGGCAGTTGAAACAGCAAATTAAAGTTTTGGCCCTCTGTATCCAAGACCTTAATGATCTGATTGACAATGTTTTTCTGGAATGGATACAGTTCTTTTTTCTTGAAGAGGCTTTTGTCAATCATATCAAATTTCGGCTTTTTGAGCGGTGCAAAAATAGCATTCTTTAATTGAATTAAAAAATTATGGAGCATCTATTATTGAAAAGCCACGAAATAATGATTTTTTCAAGTTTCATGGCATTTGTATCTAAAAAAAATTGAATCGTATTATCTTTACATTTTTAGAAACGAGAAACGAATTAAAATGAGCGAAATAGAAAAAGTAAAATGTTTGATTATCGGGTCTGGACCTGCTGGATATACTGCTGCAATTTATGCGGCAAGAGCAAATATGGCTCCGGTCTTATATCAAGGACTTCAGCCAGGCGGACAATTGACTACTACAAACGAAGTAGAAAATTTCCCAGGTTATCCTGATGGGGTTACTGGCCCGGATATGATGGTTGAATTGCAAAAGCAAGCTGAGCGTTTTGACACTGATGTGCGAAGCGGTTGGGTTTCAAAGGTAGATTTTACTGGACCTGTTCATAAAGTATGGGTAGATGAGAAAACAGAAATCCATGCGGATACGATTATTATTTCAACTGGAGCGACTGCAAAATATTTAGGATTAGAGTCTGAACAGCATTATTTAAAAATTGGCGGTGGAGTTTCTGCATGCGCTGTTTGTGATGGATTCTTCTACAGAGGACAGGAAACAATTATTGTAGGCGCTGGAGATTCAGCATGTGAAGAAGCACACTACTTATCTAAATTATGCACGAAAGTAACCATGTTGGTTCGTAGAGATGAATTTAGAGCATCTAAAATTATGGCTAAACGTGTAAAGAATACGGAAAATATTGAAATCTTATTCAATACAGAAACTGTTGAGGTGCTAGGAGACGGAAACGGTGTAACGGGAGCAAAAGTTAAAAACAATGTGACTGGAGTTGAAACGGACATTCCTGGAACTGGGTTTTTCGTAGCTATTGGACACAAACCTAATACAGATATTTTCAAAGGTTGGCTAGATTTAGATGAAACTGGATACATTATTAATGTACCAGGTACTTCTAAAACCAATATTGACGGTGTATTTGTATCAGGAGATGCAGCCGATCATGTTTACCGTCAAGCCGTAACTGCAGCAGGAACGGGATGTATGGCCGCTTTAGACGCTGAAAGATATTTAGCCGCTAAAGAAGGATAATACTTGGTTATTTAAAAATATAAAAGGCGCTCTGACAATATATGTTAGGGCGCCTTTTTTTATGCTTATAATTACGTTATAAATTTTCCGCAACAAATTAAATTATTCTGTGGTTTAGAAATTCGGTCGCAATGGGTGTCTTTCGTAAAAGTCGTTAATGTATTCCACTGCTTCTTCAGGGTCATCTGTCATTCTTAACAAATCCATGTCTTTTAAAGAAATATTACCTTCCATATTTAACATAGCATCTTCAATCCAACTTACCATACCTTTCCAGTATTCCGTTCCAAACAGAACAACAGGTTTCATATCTATTTTTTTGGTTTGCATCAATGTTAAAGCTTCGAATAGCTCATCTAACGTTCCAAAGCCGCCTGGAAAAGTGATAAAGCCTTGTGTATATTTGACGAACATTACTTTACGAACGAAAAAATAATCAAAATCAACCGGATGATTGACATATTGGTTTCCAGATTGCTCAAAAGGCAATACAATATTTAAACCTACTGATCTACCATCTGCCGCACCTTTATTTCCTGCTTCCATAATTCCTGGACCACCGCCAGTAATTACGCCATATCCCGATTCAACTAAGAGCCTAGATGTTTCCACAGCTTTTTCATAATATGGATTATCAGGTTTAGTTCTTGCTGATCCGAAAACTGAAACACAGGGCCCAATTCGTGCCATTTTTTCATATCCCTCTACAAATTCCGACATTATTTTAAATATCGCCCAACTATCATTCGTCCTTATCTCATTCCAATCTTTTTCTGTCATATCTTAATTTCATTATTTTAAATTTCAATCTCTTAATATAAGCATTCTTATATTAATAACTGCATTTCAGCTATTCCAATTGTCCCTAAAATCTAAATATTCGTTAAAAATTTGAATTTAAACGACACGTTTTAAAATATCCCTTGATGTCATTCGTCTTTAGTAAAAACACGACCAGATCATAAGAAAAAGAATACGATATGAAGACATTAATTTTTACAACAACGATAAAAAAGAGAAGGATGCACTCAATAATTCTAATTTGCTCAAAAACTATTTCAGCATAAAATCTGCAAGTGTAGATTTAACTGTTAAAGAAAATTTGTTGCGGATTGAGGGTAAAAACCCAATACCTAAAAAAATTGAACAAACCTTAATGTTGTTTGGTTACATCTGTACTGAACTCATTTCAACGCATCACCGTATACCTGAATGTATTTAAAGGCAACATTATAATAAAATCACCCTTTAATGTTATGATTCAATCCGAAGGTATTATCATTAAACGAGGTAGGTCGGGAATAATCCATGCTGTAACCGAAAGGAACCAAACCAAGACCAAGTTGAAATCCTACTTTTTGTTTAAAGTCAATTTCACCATAAACGTTAAATGTTCCGGCAATTAGCGTGATCGAATCAGTCCCAACTGCAATATCAATATCTGAATTGGAATCTCCGTCATCAAAAATATCATCTAAATCATCCTGTGCAGAGAGATTATAAGCGAAAAGGACGAGTGCGGACGAAGAGAGTAAGAATTTTTTCATTATTGAAGCAAATTTTGGAGTTGTAATTTCCGCAAATATACCCATTTAAAAACATTGCGCATGAAAAAACGAAGGTTTAAAACGATTTAAATCAATATACTTTCATAAGGAGGAAGACCTGAGAAAGCACTTAAAACTAATCCTTATTCTTTTTGTCCCCTTTGGCTTTCTTGATGCTGTCTAACTTTGCTTGATCAGGATTACCATGTATAATCGGATATCCACTATCTGGTAAAGGCAAATCAATCGTTAATGAATCTACTATAGTTAATGAGGTATCACTAATGACTACTGTTGAATCTTGCCCATTTTCAGCCTGCACAGAGCCTTCGCTTGCGTCACATCCAATCATCAATAATGGAATACTAACGTATAATAATCTTCTCATTTGCTATTTGTTTATCGTCTGATTGAATTTGTACAAAATACGTACCACTTGCTAAATTAGCCTTGTTAAATGCAAACTTATTCTCCCCTACAAATGCAGTACCTGAGTATAAATGCTTTACCAATCTACAGTCCAACCCAATGATTTTAACTTCAACAGGAGTATCTTCAGTTACGTCAAAATTAAGGATGAAAGTTTCTACGACAGGATTTGGATAAACTGTCAGATTATCATCACTTACATTTTCATCAATTCCAACAGAGTAATCCGCATGAATTTCTGCGATCCACGTATTCCAGCGGTGCGAACCAGTTCCAAACATTCCATTTATCCAAACTGAAGGTTCACTCGCATTGTGTCTTCTTGCTGTACCTGTATAATCTCCCCAGCGTTCGGTAGATGGAGAAGTAAAACAAGAGTAAGATGTACTTTCTTTAATCAAAGTTGTTTCAGACCAATCACCTGCGTCGTTTACGTGCACGGCTCTTATTTCTGGATAAACAGATGAACTAACACTTCCAAAACTTATTAAGGCCGATTTGTCGCTCGGTGAAAAACCGAACCATGCAATAGATGGATAAGAATAATCCATATTACCCGCATCACCAAATTCATCTGATTCGTTTGTCAATGAAGAAACATTTAAGCGGTTATAGTTAATTCCATTCCAACTTGATCCGACATCTGATTGAAAAACAAAATGAATTGTTCCGTAATTATAAAAACCACTTAAACATCTGCAATCGCCATTGTCTAACTGGCAACCTGTTCCTAGTTGAGAAGCATCTGCTGCAACATCATAATAACTGGTAGACACGGAATAATAGTCCATTGTTGGACTTCCTGCTATGGCATCTGTTATATCATATAATTTAATTGTATTACCTGAAAATGGTGAGTTTGCAACCATATAAATTCCAGGACCATAATTCACGTTTGATCCGGAAGAAACAGGCAATAACGTAAATGGTGAAGCAGAAATATCATACCAATACTGCCATGTTAATGCATCTCCATCATATCCATCAAATTTTTCCATTTGATATACTACTGATTGGTTAAATCCACCCCCGTTGTAAAACAAGTTTCCAGAAATAAACAGTTCAGTATCTGAAATGGCCAATTTTGGATAATCAAACCAACTATTATCACCTAAGGGATTACCAGTAATCTTGTAATAATTCCAACCCTCATCTGGGTCATTTGTTTCAGAAAACATAATAATAAGGTGTGAGTTTGATGAATTTCCTGAACATTCTTGCGCAAAAAAGATAAAACGATCTTCCTCTGGATCATAATGTACAACTGGATCGCATACATAAGAAATAGAAGGATCATCAATAAAATCTATGATTGAATTTGAATAAAATGTTCCACCCCCAGTAGTTTTAAATTGTATTGTTGTGTTAGCAACACTTACGATTAATCCATCATCCGAAATGGCAATTGAATTATCCATAGGTGAACTTCCGTTATTTGGATTTCCTAAAAATTCACTTCCCACGATTGGAGTTGAACCCCCATATACCACATCTCCTTCGTAATCTGCATCAAAACCAGCAAATGAAGTCTTAACTGCCAATTTCTCAGCTTTAACTGCTTTCATTTCAGCTTCTCCAGGTAATTCGTGTTTAACCCGATTTGCTTTGCTAGTAAGTGTTGGAGTCCATTCTAAATCTCCAGAAGGAGTTTGTTTTTTAGAGGTTAATTCTGTTTCAAAAATTTCAGATTTTTGTGCTTCTCCTAGTTTTTGAGATTTATCAATTATCGCTTTATCCATTTGAGAATAAGCGACAGTTTGACAAATCAGTACAGAAACTAAAAAGATTGAACGCAATTTGTTTTTCATATTGTAGTAGTTCAAGTTATTTCTATTTGTGTGGTAAATTTAAACAGTTTTTTACGCATTCACTTCGATTAATCATTTTTTTCGACGAGTAATTCATATTTTTACACTTTGAAAAGACAACAAATTATGCAAAATCCACTCTACACGCCATACGCTGGAAATTTAGATACGATACCATTTACATCAATAAAAATTGAACATTATAAACCCGCAATAGTTGAGGCGATTGAAATGGCCAAATCAGAAATTGAGAAAATTAAAAATAATCCAGTTCCTGCCAGTTTTGAGAATACAATAGCGGCTTATGAGCGCGGCGGTGAACTTTTAGGGCAAATTTCGAGTATATTTTTTAATTTGAATAGCTCAAGAACTAGCGACGAAATGCAGCAGTTGGCGCAGGAATTATCGCCATTACTCACAGCATATACCAGTGAAATTGAATTAGACGAGGCCCTTTTTATTCGAATTAAAGACGCCTACAATAACACAGAAAAAAGTGAATTGGACGCCGAGAGTACTTATCTAATCGAGAAAATATATAAAAGTTTTGTGCGGAACGGCGCCAACTTAAACGACTCAGATAAATCAGCCTTAAAAGCAATTAGCACACGTTTATCGCAATTAAGCTTAATGTTCAGTGAAAATGTTTTAAAAGACAGCAATGGCTATGAGATGTGGCTCGAAAACGAAAGCGATTTAGCGGGCTTACCGAACGGAGCAAAAGAAGCTGCAAAACTAATGGCTAAGGGCAAAGGAGAAGAAAATAAATGGTTGGTTAATTTAGATTACCCCTCTTATTTGCCCTTTATGAAATATGCCGAGAATCGGTCACTAAGAGAAGAGTTATTCATGGCATTTGGCACAAGAGGTTGTAAAGACAATGATTTTAACAACGAGGAAACACTGAAAGAACTCGCCAAGTTAAGACATGAAAAAAGCCAGTTATTAGGCTATAAATCGTACGCCGATTTTATACTCGAAGAACGCATGGCTAAATCCCCAGACAATGTTTATAAACTTTGGAACGAATTAATTGAAGAAGCATTCCCAAAGGCTCAAGAAGAAATTGCCGAAGTGCAAGCTATGGCGGATAAACTAAATGGCCCCAATCCAATGCAGCGCTGGGACTTTAGTTATTACGCTGAGAAACTCAAAAACGAAAAATTTGCATTGAATGATGAACTTTTAAAGCCTTATTTCAAGCTTGAAAATGCAATTTCAGGCGCTTTCCAAACCGCCGAAAAACTATTCCACCTCACGTTTAAAGAAAGGCAGGATATTGAAAAATATCATAAAGACGTTAAAACATATGAAGTGCTCAATTCGAACGGAGATCATATAGCGATACTTTATGCCGACTTTTTTCCAAGGGCAAGTAAACGCAGTGGGGCTTGGATGACCTCTTATCGCGGACAAAATAAATACGATTCGAAAAATCAAAGACCGATTACGTCTATCGTTTGTAATTTCACTAAACCAACAGAATCTAAACCGTCATTGCTCACTTTTGGGGAAGTAACAACGTTATTTCACGAATTTGGACATGCACTGCATGGCATGCTAGCCAATGGCCATTATGAGAGTTTAAGTGGAACCTCCGTTTTTTGGGATTTTGTTGAGTTACCGTCTCAATTAATGGAAAATTGGTGCTACGAACCGGAATGTTTAGCACTATTTGCGAATCATTATGAAACGGGAGAAACAATTCCGCAAGACTTGGTTCAAAAAATTAAGGATAGCATGAATTTTTTAAGTGCATACCAAACTGTTCGTCAAGTATCGCTTGGCCAATTAGACATGGTTTGGCATAATTTAACAGCACCTTTGGCTGAAGATGCTAATGTTTATGCCATTGAAAAAGAATCAGGCGCTAAAACAGAATTATTCCCTGAGATTGAAGGAATAGCGACTTCTTGCGCATTTTCGCACATTTTTAGTGGCGGATATTCAGCAGGATATTACAGCTATAAATGGGCTGAAGTATTAGAAGCTGATGCTTTTGAATACTTCAAAGAGAACGGGATTTTTGATGGAGAAACAGCACAGCGATTTAGTGACTATATTTTATCAAAAGGCGGATCTGCGGACCCAATGGAGCTCTACGCTGGCTTTAGGGGACAAGAACCTTCAACAGCAGCGTTATTGCGTAAAAGTGGATTGAAGAGCTAAAAATCACCCTTTTAAGCGATTTTAATGTCGTTAGAGGAATCGTACCTTTGTAAGCATAATTTCGCCTAAAGGAATGGAAATAATTAGTGACGTATGGGATAAAATATCAGCAGGGCTTATTTTGCCGCTTCTCGATTTCAATGATCCTGAAAAACGACTGAACTATTTTTATCTGCTCTCTTCCGTATTGTTCGCCTATTACGTTTACTATAAAGCCAAGGAAAGAATCCCTTTTTACAAATACATTTTCAGTAAAAAAGTATGGTTAAGCAAGTCGGCATTTATCGATTATAAATACTTTTTTTTTAATGGAATTTTAAAAGTGGCGCTCGTGTTCCCCTTGCTAACCTATTGGCGTTATTTAGGCGTTACAATTAATGATTGGATGGAAGAATCTTTTGGTTTATCCAGCATTTTACTCACAGAAAGTCAAATCATACTTTATTATACGCTTGCCTTGGTAATTCTTTTAGATTTAAGAATTTACCTAGTCCATTTAGCCATGCACAAAATTCCATTTTTGTGGGAATTTCATAAAATTCATCACTCCGCTACCACTTTGAATCCGATTACACAATACCGTCTTCATCCAATAGAATTAATCATCAATAACCTTTCACATGTCTTTGTATCCAGTTTTCTTATTGGTTTTTTTGATTATTTCTATGCAGGATCGGTGGATATCGTCACTTATCTTGAAATAAATATTTTTACGGTGTTATTTCTATTCTGGGGATCAACACTAAGACATTCACATGTCAAGCTTAAGTACTTTAATGAATTAGAACGATATCTCCTCAGTCCTTTTCAGCATCAAGTCCATCACAGCAACAATCCAGCGCATTTCGATAAAAACTTAGGCTCGAAATTAGCCATTTGGGATTGGATTTTTGGGACGTTAATACGTTCGTCAGAAGTCGTTAAAATTCGATTCGGCCTCGGTAAAAATGAAGATGGTAATTACAATAGTTTTTTTAAAACCTTATATATGCCTTTCCGAAATATTGCGCGATTCTTAGTTCGCAAAAGGAATTGATAAATCAAAACGTCTGAAAATACAAATCCCCTTCATAGATTACCAAGGGGATTTGCTTTGCTACTTTATTAAGTTGTAAGACAATTTTTCAAGATGACCAAATTACCACGAAAAACTATACTCTTAAACCAACCTTTCGGCTGTTGTCTTATACGCTCAGTGTTTTAAATATTATCCTCATGCGTTTATAAGGTTTACTCAATCATTGCTTTGGGTATCAATGTTAAAACAAATCTATTCAATTCAAGGCGATCAAAAAAGAGTATTTATACGTGATTTTTAATTATTTCAAGAAAAAATGAGAATTAATTGACCATTTAAGCCGATAAATGGCACTATTGTTTTAGAAGCTTTTGAAATCAACACTATTTGAAATAACGAAAGCTGCTCAAAATGTTTCCTGAGCAGCTTTCGATTGCTATTTGAGCTAAGTTTAGCCGTTCAATATTGACATAATTAAATTACCATGAAAAAACCCTACTTTTAATAATTAAAATGTCAATTTGGCTTAAACCTAGTTTCTCTAAATCCTTTTGAGGAATGATGATATTACTTGGGTTATGGGTTTTTAATCTTGCTACAAATTTAAGATCAATTATTCATTTATAATTCGGTATAAAAACCTAAATATGAATTATTATTTACGTCTTTATCATTTAGCCTAAAAACCTAATTAATAGAATTTCGCAAAAAAAACTCCCAAACCAGAAGGTATGAGAGTTTTTAAAAAATTTATAAACAGTTAATTACAGGTGAATCACCTCATCATAAGCAGCTGCCGCCGCTTCCATTACCGCCTCACTTAGAGTTGGATGTGGGTGAACTGTCTTAATGATTTCGTGTCCTGTAGTTTCCAATTTTCGCATGGCTACAATTTCTGCAATGATTTCGGTTACATTCATTCCAATCATATGGCCACCTAATAATTCGCCATATTTTGCATCGAATATAAGTTTAACAAAACCGTCATTTGCACCTGCAGCACTAGCTTTACCTGAAGCTGAAAACGGAAATTTCCCGATTTTAATTTCATACCCGGCTTCCTTTGCTGCTTTTTCAGTCATTCCAACTGATGCCACCTCAGGTGAGCAATATGTACATCCCGGAATGTTTCCATAATCTAGCCCGTCAACCGACATTCCTGAAATTTTCTCTACACAAATTATTCCTTCGGCAGACGCAACATGAGCTAATGCAGGACCAGACACGATATCTCCAATAGCATAATAACCTGGAATATTTGTTTGGTAGAATTCATTTACCAATACTTTACCTTTATCTGTTGCAATTCCAACATCTTCTAATCCAATTCCTTCTAAATTTGTTTCAATTCCAACCGCCGAAAGAACGATATCACATTCAATGATTTCTTCACCTTTTTTGGTTTTCACGGTCACTTTACAACCTATTCCGCTTGTATCAACCGATTCAACTGATGAGCTTGTTTTAATTTTTAATCCTTGCTTCTTGAATGAACGCTCTAATTGCTTAGACACTTCTTCATCCTCTATAGGAACAATAACGGGCATATATTCAACGATTGTTACGTCAACACCCATTGTATTATAAAAATAGGCAAATTCAACACCAATAGCACCAGATCCTACAACTACCATTTTCTTTGGTAATTTAGGTAGAACCATTGCCTCACGATAACCGATTACTTTTTTACCGTCCTGTGGCAGATTAGGTAACTGTCTTGATCTTGCTCCAGTGGCTAAAATTAAGCCCTTTTCAGCTTTATAATCAGTAACAACGCCATTGGCATCAGATACAGCAACTGTTTTTCCTGCTTTTACCTTACCAGTTCCTTCTATTACGTGAATTTTATTCTTTTTCATTAAGAATTTAATTCCACCGCTCATCTTTTCTGCTACTCCTCTACTTCTCTTAACGATTCCCGCAAAGTCAGCATCAGCTCCTTTTACATTAATTCCATAATCAGCTGCATGTGATATGTATTCAAATACATTTGCACTCTTTAAAAGCGCTTTAGTTGGAATACATCCCCAGTTTAAACAAATACCGCCAAGTTCTGCTTTTTCAACAACGGCCGTTTTTAAGCCCAATTGTGATGCTCTTATTGCAGCAACATAGCCCCCAGGTCCAGTTCCTATTACTATAATATCGTAAGTCATAATTTGAAATTTAATCTGCCACGAATTTAACTAATTATCATTCAATAAATGAAGACAAGATCGAAAAATTTATTTTTGATTTTAGAAATTTTAAACAATCTGTTTTCAACGAAGAAAAACTAAGCTAAAATCAATTCGGTTCAAAGTTGGATTGTTTATTTTTGAAATTGAATTAAATTTAAGGAATCAATGCCTCAATGATTCTCAGAATTAAAGAATGACCACTTATATGAAAAACGGCACCTTAGCAGACAAAAAAACTTCTCTTTTTAAATTTATTTTGACAAATGCACTTATACTTTTGTTCGTTTCTGCTTGCGCTATTTTTAAAGGGAATAAGGAAATTGAAGGATTAAAATTTTCATATTCATCTACCGCCGAAATAAATTATGGCCATAGCTTTTCACTCAAAACTATGCTGGTATATAAAAATGGGAAAGAAAAAGATATAACGGGTAAGAAAGATTTAACCATAGTGGTCAAAAGAGGTGACTATAAAAATGGTAAAATAAAAATTGGCGCCTATCCGCAATCACTCCAAACTGACACCATTCATGTAAAAGCGGTTTATACGGCAAATGATAAAACATATGAATATAGTGAGGCCATTCCATTCAATTATCAAGGTGCTTTGTTGATTGATTTTAGCGGTGAACCTGGCGCTGATGGCGCTGATGGAGGTAATAAAGGAATACCTTTACTTTTAAGAAACGGTAAAACTGGCGGCGCAGGACTTATTGGAGCAAAGGGCAATAATGGCCATGATTTAACCATAAACATTTGGAAAGAAAAACAAGGTGAGCGCTACCGAATATCAGTGGCGAATCTGGTCACCAATAAAACCTATCAATATACTTATGTCGACAAAGGTTTTGGAATTCAATTTGATGTGCGCGGAGGAAAAGGTGGAACCGGCGGTGATGGCGGTGATGGCGGAGACGGAAAAGATGGTGTGGTATCAGATAAGAAAAGGAAAAATCCTGGGGACGGCGGTGATGGAGGAATTGGAGGCAATGGCGGCAACGGCGGTGATAGCGGAATGGTATACCTATTCGTTCACCCGACAGCAGAAGTATTGATTGGGCAAATTGCAGTCTACAACTTCGGTGGTAAAGGGGGAAGTTTTGGCAAAGGAGGCAAAGCTGGTCAGGGCGGTGATCCTGCCGCAGGTCAAGACCAAGTTCCAGATGGGGTCATGGGGTCGGAAGGCATAGCCGGCGAGTCAGGAGTGCAAGGACCACAATTTGAAATTGTCGTAGAGGACTTTGATATTGAAAACTAAACGTTTTCCAGACATTAATAAAATTAAATCAGTTGAATTAAATGAATTATAGCATTACGTATCAAAATCCAGCACAACAGTACATTCATATTGAGGCGCTCTTCGCATGCGAAACAAACTCTAAATTAATGCTCCAATTTCCTTCATGGCGCCCAGGAAGATATGAACTTGGAAATTTTGCGAAAAACGTTAGAAATTTTAAAATCGTAGATCAAAAGGGACGAAAAGTTTCTTTCGAAAAACACACAAAAGACTCTTGGAAAGTTGCAACGCAAGAGTCAACAGAATTAAAAGTGAGCTATACTTATTTTTCAAGCGAATTAAACGCAGGTTCTACTTTTATGGATGACACGCAATTATATGTCAACCCGGTTAATTGCATGCTTTATATAAAAGACCGAGAATTTGAACCTTGCTCTATTCAGTTGAATGTTCCGTCAAATTTTGAATTGGTTTGCGGTGCTGAGCATAAAGACAACCTGATCAAATTTGCAGATGTGCACGACATGATGGATTCACCATTCATTTGCAGCGAAAGTTTGCAGCATAAGAAATATTCTGTATTTGGAATCAAATTTCACTTATGGTTTCATGGAGATGTCGTATTGGATTGGAATCGTATCATTACCGATTTTGAGAAATTCACAAAAACACAATTAGAGAAATTTAGCGACCGAAAAACGAAAACAGTTGGTTTTCCTGTAAAGGAATATCACTACTTATATCAAATTCAGGAAGTGAGAGCCTACCATGGCGTTGAACATAAAACAAGTACCGTTGTATCACTTGGGCCTGCAAATCAATTAATGGATAAATTGTATGATGATTTTCTCGGCGTAAGTTCTCATGAACTCTATCATGTTTGGAATATAAAAAGTATTCGCCCAACAGAAATGTACCCTTATGATTATTCAAAAGAAAATTATTCCCATTTAGGATACGTGGCCGAAGGAGTTACCACGTATCTTGGAGATCTTTTCCTTGCGGAATCAAACGTAAAAGATTTTACTTGGTACAAAAAGGAGTTCGAAATTCTATTACAAAGACACTTTACCAATTTTGGGAGGTTTAATTACTCTGTTGCAGAATCGAGCTGGGACACTTGGTTAGATGGTTATGTTAAAGGCGCTCCAAATCGCAAAGTTTCAATCTATAATGAAGGCGCTTTATTGGCTTTTGCCATGGATATGATTATTCGAAAAGAAAGTCAAAACAAAGCTTCTATTCACGACGTAATGAAGAGGCTTTATTCCGAATTCGCCTTAAAAAACAAGGGCTATACGGAAGCCGATTACATAGCCGCTTGTGAGCTTTTTGCTGGTAAAGATTTGACCGATTTTTTCAATAATTTTGTGCATGGTACACAACCTTATGAATCTGTTCTTGTTGAAGCGCTTGACACCATTGGCTTCAAGCTTGACATGGAACAAAATCCTTTGTTTTCCGAGCGAATTATTGGATTCAAAACCATTAAAACGGATGGCAAATTTTTGGTAACCGATATTTTCCCTGGCAGTACTGCAGAACTTGGGGGTTTAATGTTAAATGACCAAATCATTGCAATTAATGATGTTCAGGTAAAAAATGATCTTGAAAAAGTCTTGGCACCTATTTTTGACATTTCGCTAACTTTAAAAATAAATCGATCGGGAAGAGTATTAAATCTGATGTGCCCCAACACTAATAGAGATGTCTATCCCATTTATAAAATAAACAAAGTAAAGACTCCATCTAATCTAAATAAACGAATTTTTAAATCTTGGATTGCTTTTAATTGGGAGGAATGTTAGATTTGTGAATTAAGCAAGTGAATTAGAATACAAAAAATGGCCTTAGAAAAAATTGTAAAAACAACCTTCTTTCAACGCATTAGACGCTTTTTAATGGGGAAAGAAGGACCGAATTTACTCACTAGAGTTTCGGTGATTGCTGGGTCGCTCATTTGGCTTTATCTGTTTGCATGGCAATTGATGACATTTGTTTCAACCATGCTTATTGGCAACGTTCACGAGTCGGGTAAACTTCGCAGTGCATTTTATAATTTGGGTAAAACAAATTATAATTTAAACGATACTGTGAGTGCATTGAAAATGCACTCATTGATTCAAATTATAATCTACCTGCTTATTTTGGCCAGTCTAATATTAATTTGGCGAAAGCGAAAAGTTGGCTTCTTAATTTATGTGGTTGGAAACGTTGCATCACTTTTCATAACAATGGTTATGATGGGCTGGAGCTATTTGCTAAATGAAATCCCAATTTTTGATTTCATTCTAATTGGAATCACAACCATTTATTTTTCAATTGGTATTCTTCTCTTTTACAGAAAAGGTAAAGAAGAATTACAATAGCGCAATCATAGAAATCTCAACATTCACATCTTTGGGTAATTTTGCCACTTGCACAGTTTCTCTTGCAGGATAAACGGATTCAAAATAAGAGGCATAAATCTCGTTCACAGTATTAAAATCACCCATGTTTTTCAGGAAAATTGATGTTTTAACAACATTTTCAAAAGTAGCGCCCGACTCGCTTAACACAGCACACATATTATTCATTACTTGTGTAGTTTCTTCCTCTACTGAGCCCATGTTTAAAGCTCCGGTTTTAGGATCAATTGCTATTTGTCCGCTTGTGAATAACATGTTGCCTGCTAAAATAGCTTGACTATAAGGACCAATCGCAGATGGCGCATTATCGGTTGAAATTATTTTTTTTATCATTTTTTTCTAATATTTTCAATAAATATAATGATTCGCTAGACTAACTTAATATTATAATCTTCAGATTCAATTTTCGACACTCAAAACTATACTTTTTCTTCATTTCATACAAAATACAACTTACTGTTATGCAGATACATAAAACAGATTCTTACAAAGATAACAATGCGATAAATTATGATTTTTTAATTCATTGAGAAACAGCTCTAAATCAATCAAATCCTTTAATTTTCATACATTTATTTAGACCCATGTGTAGAACTAGAGATTAAAAGATTGGCTGGGACGAAATCTTTAAAAAAAGAGAAGAAAATCCGGATATTTTTACTTGGGTGTTTCATTATAATCGCTTACCCGGTAAATCTGGTTTCTAAAAAGGAAACACCACTTTAGTCTGATAAAAGAATCAATCTCCTTAGTGAAAAGCGAAAAATTGACTCATCTATTTTATGGAATTATTCTCAGTAAAAAGGGAATTTATTTTAAAGAAGGATAAATATAGTTATCTTGCGATTTATTTATAGCAACCATATGAACTTATGTTCGTTATATGAGATGTATCAACTTATTAAATTCCCTTCTATGAACTTTTCTTATTATAAGTATAAGGCATTTTTGATCATACTAATTGCGCTAAACTACAGCCAAATTGGGCTTGCACAATGTGAGATTATAGGACTTGATCCAACGTACTGCATTGAGGACGACCCTGTACTTTTAACAGGAGATCCAGGAGGAGGAACTTTTTCTGGTCCAGGAATGACCGGTGCAACTTTCGACCCAGCAGACGCAGGTGTTGGTGTACATACAATAACATATGATTTGCCTGCTGCAGAGGATAAATATTATATCAAATCAAATATTGGTAACCCTTGGGGCAGCACTTCGAACCAAGGCGCAATGGATGATGCTTTCGGTGCACTTGCTTGGGTCCAAGAATCCTTTGAAGGTGCCGCTCCTGGAGCTGTTTTTTCAGCAACTACTTCCTTTGTTTTTCTTGAAGGTAGTGATGGGCACGCAAGCGAGCTCAATACATTCTTAATCGATAATTTAGCCTTGATTGAAACCTGGGTAGATGAAGGCGGATGTATCCTTATTAACGCCGCGCCGAATGAAGGGACTAATATTAATTTTGGATTTGGTGGAACTACATTAATTTATCCTTCCTACGAAAATAGTGTTTTTGGGGTAGACCCTGATCACCCTGCTTTTTTGGGTCCAGAACTACCTACAACTACCTCAATGACTGGTCCGTATTACTCACATGGAAAAATTACTGGAGCTGGTTTAACCAATGTATTAACCAATGGGGCTGATGTTGTATTGGCAGAAAAGCCTTGGGGAGACGGAACAGTAATGTTTGGGGGAATGACAACATCTAATTGGCATTCACCTGCTCCACATAGTAACAATTATCGCGCAAACTTACTCGTTTATTTAAATAGCTTAGCAATAGTTGGCGCTGCATGTGTTACTGCACAAGATGTTGAGGTTTTTGCAAATCCAGACGTTGTTGCAACGGTTGATGATGATGAAATTTGTGACGGCGAAGAAGTTATTTTCACTGGCGAAGGATCTGATGATTATGAATGGGATTTAGGCGTTATTGATGGGGATCCATTTACTCCAATTGACCTTGGGACCACAACCTATACAGTAATCGGTACAGATGCAATTAGTGGTTGTCAAGGCACCGCTGCGGTAGAGGTACTAGTGCTTGCATTGCCAGTTGTAACTGCCTCGGTGGACTTTGATGAAATTTGCATTGGTGAATCAGTAATATTTACTGGTGGAGGCGCAGATGAATATGATTGGGATGTCATTGGAGTAACTGACGGCGTACCATATGAACCAGCTGATATTGGCACAGTTATCTACACGGTAACAGGTTCAAACTTTACAGGTTGTGAAAGTACAGCAACAATTGATGTGACAGTGCATGATTTACCTCCTGTCGTTGCAACTGTGAGTGATATTGAAATTTGTATTGGAGAATCCGTAACGTTCAATGGCGAAGGTGCTGATTCTTACGTTTGGGATCTTGGTGTTGATGATGGGGTAGCTTTTACTCCTGCTACCGGAACGGTTACTTACACTGTTACTGGAACAATTGGAGCCACAAGTTGTGAAAATACGGCGACTATTGACGTTACAGTCCATGACTTACCTACAATAACAGCTGATGTTGCTCCTGATGAAATTTGCGAAGGCGAATCTGTTACTCTTGCAGGCGGCGGAGGTGATGTTTATGTTTGGGATGTGCTGGGCGCGACGGATGGTGTTGCTTTTACACCTGTTGGAGCAGGTACCGTTGACGCAACAGTAACTGGTACCAATAGTACTACTGGATGTTCAAATACGGCCACGGTTTCATTTACAGTTAATCCGATTCCACTTGTGGAGGCCTCTGCAACTGCGGTTGAAGTTTGTTTGACGGAGTCGGTTACTTTAACTGGGTCTGGCGCGGACACATATACTTGGTCTCCCCTGGTAACAGATGGTGTTCCGTTTACACCAGGTGAATTAGGCTCAACAACTTATACAGTTACGGGCACTACCGTTGCAGGTTGTTCTTCAACCGCAACAATTACTATTACCGTTGTTGACTGCGATCCGGTAATTGCAAATTTTGAATTTGATAATAATATATGTGTTGGAGAATGTATCACTATTTCAGATATTAGTGCTGGACCAGTAGCCACATGGGCCTGGTATTTTGGTGGGGCTGTTGACCCGACTACATCAACCGTTCAAAACCCAGAATTGTGTTTTAACACAATAGGTGAATTTACTATCGTATTAACAGTTGCAAATGCTTCAGGTGCAACATCAACCTTTAGTAATTCAATTACTGTAAACAGCAATCCTACGATAGATGCGGCAAATGACACCATTATTGAAATAGGTGACTCAGCACCATTAATTACTAGCACTGCTTCGTCTGGAGCTTATGTTTGGTCGCCAGATGATCATATTGATTGTGTGAATTGTCCAATCACTTCTGCAAATCCAAGAGAAAGTATTACATACACAGTTCATTTTACAGATGAAAACGGCTGTACTGCTTCAGATACCGTAATGATACTCGTTAATTTTGTGCAAGGCATTGGAGTTCCAACAGCATTCTCTCCTAATGGTGATGGATTTAATGATGTACTGTTTGTAAAAGGATTTGGTATTGAAGCTATGAACTTTATGGTTTACAATAGATTTGGTGAAGCTATATATAGTTCTACCGAGCAAAACATTGGTTGGGACGGTACATTTAAAAATAGAAAACAAAACCCTGGTGTATTTACATGGGTACTCCAATACACCCTCAATGATGGAAAATATCGACAGTTAAGAGGAAACACGACCTTAATTGAATAAAAACAAGATACGCTTAAAAAAATCCTGTCGTTTGCAAACGTCAGGATTTTTTTTGTTTTAAACCAAGTCAAATCAGTTCATTAACGTTAATTACATAAAACCTATAAACCCCTTTTATGAATTTTACCAAATTGTTAGTTTCCCTTTTTTTATTTGGATTTATTTTAATGAGTAACTTCTCAGCTGCTCAGCGCGAAATAACAGCTGAAGATAGCTATTTGTTAACTGATGATCCCGTTGCGTTATCAGCAACGCCTGATGGTGGATTTTTCGTTGGTCCAGGTATAACAGGGTGACGTTTTTGATCCTGCAGCGGCTGGAGCAGGCGCACATAACATTTCATACATGGTTCCTGAAAGCGGAACGGGTGATATTTTTTACGTTCAATCAAGTGCAGGTGAACCATGGGGAACACCAACAACTCAGGCACTAATGGATATGGCGTTTGGTCCAACATCATGGACTTTATTACATTTCGAAACCTTAGATTCTGACGCATTATTTTCAGCATCTACTGGTTTTGTTTATATCGACGGAGGTAGTTTACACGCCTCTGAGTTGGCATTTTTTCTTGCTGTCAACATAACTGTTATTGAGGAATAGGTTGAGGATGGCGAACGAATTTTCATAAATTCTGCACCAAATGAGGGCGCTAATATCAATTTTGGTTTTGGTGGAGTTACACTAAATTATTCGGCTCCTGACACAGGTACACATGCTACTAATGCCGAAATAGTTGATCTTGGACACTGTTCAGTATTTAGCCCGCATTTACTCATATCTATTGATATGGCTGGAGTTTACTTTAGTCATGGAATATTAACTGGACCAAGTCTAAATACTATTGTGGTTGACGCGGACAGTCCAGAACGCATGATTCTAGCCGAAAAAACTGGGGCGCTGGCCGCGTCATGTTTGATGGTATGGTTTCGCACAACTTTCAAACTCCTGCTATTCAAGTTGAAAATTGGCGTGCAAACTTATTATTTTGTATGTACAATGAATTTTGCACTACTGAAATTACGGTAGGCGGTTATGCAAGCATTGAGAAAGATGAATTAAAGCAACAAATGTATCCTAACCCGGCAAATGAGACCGTTCTTTTTAAATTAACTCCTCAAACAACTGTTGAAATATATTCAATTGCAGGAACACAAGTTTTAGCACCAACCTTGAATCTTAAATCTTTTGACGTATCTGCAATTGAAACAGGTGTTTACCTTGTCGTTTTCACAAATGAAACGGGCAAATCCGCGTAACGACTGGTTGTGAGATAGTTAAAATTAGTACTGAAATTATACTTTAAAAAAATTCTTTAAAACTTAGTTTGCCGAACTAGCAACCAATTTAGGTTTTGTACGTATGAGAGTTGAGCTACTAATAGCTTTTGGTCAATAATTAAACTATTTGACCTGTTTTAGTTATTTTTTAGCTGAATTTTAATAGACGTACTGACAATAGTTAGGTACTCAACACAATTTTCTTTATCTTAGGTGAATTGTATTGGTTACACAACTGCAACAAGAACTAGAAGAACGATTATGAATAAATTCAAAACCTTTTGGCAAAGTGCATTGCTTATTGCGGCAACACTAGGTATAAACGGAACAACCTTCGCGCAATGCGACTTCACTGGACTTGAAGAAATTTACTGTGAAGGAGATGAAGCTGCCACTCTGATTGGAGATCCTCTCGGCGGAATTTTTAGCGGACCAGGAATTGTCGGGGACACTTTTGATCCTTCTATAGCAGGACCAGGCGTGCATACGATCACTTATGAATTAGCAGGCGGTGGAACTGGAGATAAATTTTATCTAAAAGCAGCTGCAGGTGAACCGTGGGGTGGACCAGCAAACCCAAATTCGATGGACTTAGCATTTGGAGCAGGACTTTGGACTATTGGCAATTATGAAACTGTTGATCCAGCTCTGGTGTTTGCACCAACAACTGGATTCGTTTTTATGGATGGAGGATCAATGCACGCATCTGAATTAGCAGCGTTTCTAACAACAAATCTCCCAGATATTGAAGCTTGGGTATTTGCTGGTGGACGACTATTGTTAAATTCTGCACCAAATGAAGGTGGAGATATCGATTTCGGATTTGATGGCACTGTATTAGAATATGCTGCTCCAGGTTCTGGAACACACGTTTGGGATGTTGTAGCAATTGATGCAGCTCACCCTGCCTTATTAGGACCTGAACTTCCTACTTCTACAACAATGGACGGTACTTATTACGGCCACGGTTTAATCACTGGAGCTGGCTATACAAATGTACTCTCTGAAGATATTGATCCTGCAAAAATCGTATTAGCTGAAAAATGTTGGGGATCTGGTCGTTTAATGGTTGGTGGTATGACTACTGACAATTTCCATAATCCTGATCCTGCCGCTCAAAATTGGCGTGCAAACCTATACTCTTACATGTATAATAATGCATGCGGTGGAGGTTGTATGTTAACAAAAGAAGTTGAAGTATTTTCGGAACCTGATGTAACTTTGACAGTAGTACCTGACGTCATTTGTGAAGATGAAGAAGTAATTTTTACAGCTGGTGGGGCAGATTCTTATGTGTTTGATCCTTTAGGACCTACTAGTGGAACGGCATATGTAGTACCTGCAGTTGGAACAACAACCTATACCGTCACTGGAACTGATGCAACTTCAGGTTGTACAAACACGGCTATGGTTGATGTTTTAGTAAATCCTCTTCCAGATGTTACAGCATCTTCAGATGATGAAGAAGTTTGTTTCGGCGACGCAATGACGCTTATGGGCGGCGGCGCAGCTACATACACTTGGGATTTCGGCGCTATTGACGGAGTTCCATTCACGCCAGGACCAATTGGGACAACTATTTATACAGTTACAGGAACAAGTGCCGAAGGATGTGTCTCTACTGCAACAATTTCAATTGATATTATTGATTGCGAGCCAGTTTATGCTGGATTCACTTTTGATGATAATATTTGTGTAGGAGATTGTATCACATTAACGGACACAAGTGTTGGCTCTACTATTCAGACTTGGGCTTGGGACTTTGGTGGTGCGGTTGATCCGAATACTTCATCAGAAGTTAGTCCAACGATTTGTTTTACAAATGTGGGTGAATTCAATATTTCATTAACAATTACAAGTCTTTACGGTCAAGTGAGCACGGCAGTGCACAGCATAACAGTTAATGCCTTGCCAGTTATGACGACTAGGACTGATACCATTATAACGTTAGGAGGACAGGCAGATCTAATTGCGACCAGTACTTCAGACGGATTATATACGTGGACACCAGAAAATAATATTGATTGTGCAGATTGTCCAATCACATGGGCGAGTCCTATAGATAGCACGACTTATAACGTTGTATTAATCGACGAAAATGGCTGTAAAACTGAAGGTGATGTTATTGTCTTAGTAAACTTCGTAAAAGGAGTTGGTGTACCATCTGCTTTCTCACCAAATGGTGATGGAAATAATGATATTCTATATGTAAAAGGCCTTGGATTGGCTGCTGTGAACTTGGTTGTGTACAACAGATATGGTGAAGTTGTATTTGAAACTAAGGATCAAGAAGAAGGTTGGGACGGAACATTTAAAGGAAGAATGGAAAATCCAGGAGTATTTACATGGACCCTACACTATAATTTCTTTACTGGAGATAAAGGTTACCAAGATGGAAATGTAACTTTAATGAGATAGAGAATCAGGTTTTGCCTCCCCTATTACACTGTTGACAAAACAACGCAAACAAATGAAATCCTAAGTTGCATAGGACTTAATACAAATGATTTTATATCTTTAATTAGATAAAAACAGGCAACAAAAGTTTAATTAGCTAATAAATAGCGCCTTATGAAAAGAATATTAATTGCATCACTTACGGTGCTTGCGAGTATGGCGGGTTTAAATTCCCATTCACAGCAAGATAAGCATTTCAGCATGTTTACTGAATTGCCCGTATTTCTGAATCCTGCTACGGCTGGGTTTTCAGATCAGCAGCTTCAGCTCTTCACGAATTTCAGGAGTCAGTGGCTTACCGTAACAGACCAACCTTACCGTACAATTTCAGCCAGCGTAGATTGGCGAATGTTAGATCCAGAAGCGACAAAAGCAACAAGCTTTATGGGTGCTGGCGTTAATTTTTACAATGATAAATCTGGTGTTAGTCAATACACTACGAACATTATCACCTTCCCTATTAACTATGCATTGCAAGTTGGGGTAGCTGATCATCTTTCGTTTGGACTACAACCTGCTTTTTATCAAAGAACAATTAACGGCGACAACTTAACTTGGGACAGTCAATGGACAGGAGTTGAATTTGATCAAGGAGTAAGTAATAACGAGCTTTTATTGAATCAAAATTTAAATATTTCTAGATTTGATATTGGCGCTGGTGTATTTTGGAATAAAAAATTAGAATCTGGTTCAAGTTTTAACCTAGGACTATCTGGTCATCACTTAACCAAACAACGTGTAAATATTCTAAACGACGACAGTAAATTGTTTAGAAAATTAACACTACATGGTGAGGGTAATTTCCAGACATCAAATTCTAACGTTCAAATTAAACCTGCTTTATTGGCGTTCTTACAAGGGCCGAATAAAGCACTTACGTTTGGAACTGCTTTCAGATTTGCTTTTAAACCGCAATCTCAACACACAGGGTATTTCAACAATATGCACATGACACTTGGTGGTTACCTTCGTGTAAATGATGCGATTATTGCGTCTGCAATGTTAGAAATGCACACCTTATCTTTTGGTGCAGCTTATGACTTAAATGTTTCGCGTTTAAATGTAGCTTCCAAAGGAGTTGGAGCAATGGAGTTCTTTTTAAGATACCGATTGAACTACGAAGGACGTACTTTAGCAGATCCTACAATTCACTAGAAAAATAAGTATTTATTATATAGTACAAAGGGACGGTTATTACCGTCCCTTTTGTATTTTTGAGAAATAATAACAAAGCAACCATTGAAAATACTTTTACTCGATAATTACGACTCATTCACCTATAATCTGGTTCATTACATTGAAGGATTTGATGTAAGTGTTGATGTTATGTACAATGATAAAGTTGATTTAGAACAAGTTGAGTCGTATGATAAAATAGTCCTCTCCCCTGGCCCAGGTCTACCAAAAGACGCCGGGAAATTAATGGAGCTTATTGGTGCTTTTCACGAGTCAAAACCTATACTTGGCGTTTGTTTAGGTTTTCAGGCATTAGTTGAGTTTTATGGCGGTAAGTTGTTCAATCAGGAATTGGTGAAGCACGGCGTGGCTGAAAAAGGCAAATTCAATCAAAATTCACGCTTATTTGAAAATACAGCTGACGAATTTAAAATTGGTTTATACCATTCTTGGGCCGCCCAACCAGTATCTTTTCCAGAAGTTTTTATGATTACCGGGAATAGTGAGAATGGTGTTATAATGGCCTTTGAACATCAAAATTTACCAATTGCTGGCGTGCAATTTCACCCTGAGTCCATCTTATCAGAGCACGGATTTCAAATTGTTGAAAACTTCATTTTCAATTTTAAATAAAAAGTCGTAGATTAGTATCACAAGTCCATCACGCAGTGAATTGTGGCTTGAGTTTGCCGCTGGTAAGCGCCCATGTAGTATGTTTTTGGTTCTTAACGTTTTATATTTTAAGGCGATCTCAACTTCAAGATGTCGGGCCTCACGAAAATTTCGATTTTCGCATTCCGTTGAATGTTAACAGAGGATTTCAGACCCAAGTTGGTAACCTTAGTCATGTTTATTAGAAGAATTCCTAAAATGTAAGCTATATGGGTTTTTTTTCTTCTTTTTATGGCTCTCAAAAGTACTTCGTAAATATAGAACCGACCGTATATTTGTTTTGTTGCCTGGGGTAAAAAGGTCGTCTGAAGAACATGATGCCATGGAAGTTAATCTAAAAATAGCTCGCTTGGTCACAAAACAGTTGTTCCACCTTTTTGGATATCGAAGTAAACAAAAAGATGCAACACATTTGATTTTAAAGAACAGAGAATATCGGTCTAAAACAGCCGATTATAAGGAGGAACTTTGGTTTAAAGGATAGTTTGCTTCCATTTTTGATCGCTGTTCTGCTAGATCTTGGATATTATGACGCCCGACTTCGACGGACTTTTAAATGTCGCTTTTTTATGAGCAGAGAGTTCAGAACAGGATTTGAAAATATGAATCAAAATAATAACTAAACGAATAATAAACTCCTCGCCCATTCTAAGATTAAATTGGAAGAGATTAATACTCGCAGATATCCTCGCATTTAGCGAGAATCAAATCATCCAGAATGATTAATGCTGCTAGCGCTAATTGCGAATAGTTTTGTGAAGCGTTTTTGAAGCCACCGTACTCCGAATGCCAAATTGTAGTAATAAGCTCTTGACCGCCCTGTGTTGGTTTAACCACATTCGTTAATACACCGTTAACGTTACCAGCACCAGCATGATAGCAATGCATAACGATTAAACGGAACCACAGTGTATATTCCATCTCGCCAACTACATCAATTCCGAACTTACGTAAGATACGTTTTGCTTCTGGCACACAGGCCGTGCGAATTAAATGCGCGGAGGCTTTAGCAGATTTATCAAAATCTTTACGTTCATCTACAGATTTATCAACTCTAAGCCCGTGATTCCTTGCCACTGATTTCATTAACTGAAAAGGACCCAAGGCCCCTACATTTGAATAGGCAATTTTACCCGGACTTTCTATCATTAAAATAGCTTGAGCATACCAAGGATCGGTATTGTTTTCTACAAAAACAGCAACTCCTCTCGAAATGCTTGGAAAAACTTTTTCAAACTGAAAAAAATCGCTCTTACCGGTGGTCATAAAAATGCGAGTCCACGGCTCTAGACCATGACGTTTACAAAGCGTATCGCGATACGCATCTTTCTCATCATCAGTTTGTTCATTCCATTTAGCCAATGGTTTAAGTTCTAGTACTTGTCGCGTACTGGCTACATTTAAAATACTCGTTTGTGGGGACATTTTCATAACGAACTTCCAGAAACTTGGCTGTGCCAAAGTATCCCAACGCTCGTTAAATAAATCAGGTGTTTTGACAAAATTCATTGTTAAAGTATCTTGCTCATGCAAGGTCACTTCAATTAAATGCCTATCAAATTCTGTCTGTGCATTCACATTCAATGCAAACAGTAATAACATACCAATCCCTAATTTCTTTAAACTCATATTAATTCGCTCCACTTCAATTATATCTCAAAAATAAACAATCGCGCCTTTTAAATCCTGCGGTGTGCAATAGCTTTTGCATATTATAAATTTAAAAAGTCAATTTAGTTACCATTAAATGTGCAAAAACCTAACCAAAAAAAAGTTTTATGCGAATATTACTCCACTACTAATTTTACAACTTCTGTCGTATTTCCTTTGTTAATTCTTACCGTGTACATTCCTTTTTTGAAATCACTCAACTCGACAGGTAATGAATAAGCCCCATTTAAAACACCGTAATCACGCACAGAAACTAATTTACCGTTCATGTCATAAACTTGAACCAATACGTTTTCATTATCAACGTTTCCTAAATCAATATTTGTATGCGTATTCGTTGGATTCGGATATAGATTAATTGAGCTTGTTACAATCAAATCATCCTCTAAACCTAAATAACCGTTCTCTGCCGCTTCTTCCATTGTTGCATATCCTCCATTGTCAATTTGAGAGTCAGGTGCAACTAATATTCCTACTAAATGAACTTCATCTAAATTCCAATCAGGATCAATTTCTACGATAAATCCAACACTATGTGCTTCACCGGATTCAACTGTTGCTGGAAAACTACCCGCCATGCCGTCGAAACTTGGCAAAATTGCACGGGCGACATGATCATAAACCATATCTGCAGCAGGAACCGGATCTGCAAGATCTTCGTACCCTCCCATAGCTCCTGAACCACCGCCTGAATAGTAATTTGCTTGGTTATAACCACTACCTTCACCAGTTACGCCATCTTCAACAACAATTAAGGCTAATCGATAATTTCCAGCAATTGCCTCTACAAAATCAGCCGATACTGAAACATTCATGCTTGTTGCGCCATCAACATAATCAGACCCAACAGTTAAAACAGCTTTTGGACCAATAACAATGCGATCTAAGAATGCGCCCTCAACATCAGAAGGATCGGTATCTGCACCACGATCAACCAACATACTTGGATAACCTGAAATGAAACCACCAATTGCTTCATCATAAGTATCAACTGTCATTGGGTCCCCGTTATGCACTGCTACTCCTACAAAGTGATCTGAATAATCATTGGCCATTTGTTCTAGGAAAACAGCTCCACGTGGACACCATCCACACCAAGTTCCAGTAGCTTCTTCACCTACAACAATTTTTCCTGGAGCAGGTACAACAGGATTAAGTGTTTCCACTTTTATGTCATCATCTGCATCATCATCATCCCCTTCACCATTCACATTTGAAATAGTAGCAATTATGTCATTTTCTCCTGAAATCAATCCAAGAGCATCTGCAAAATCAACCGTATAATAATCTAAAGAAGAAATGCTTACACCCGTTACAGCTTCATCTATAGATGTTCCATTGTATTCTAGAGAAACATCAAAAGAAGTAATGTCAGAGGTGCCCAAGTTTCTAACAATTACAGAAGGTGAAACACTTACAGATGCCAAACCTTTTGTGTTAATAATTTGTGTTGCTCCCAAATTCACAGCTGGAAGCGTATATGGTGTATGATCATACCATACATTGTCCATAAAATAACCTGCTAGGTTATTTCCTCCATTTGCTACATTGTTTACAGGATATAAATCTGCAGAAGCAACTTGGTTGTTTGAATTACTAAATTTCCCCTGTATCAAACCATCAACGTATACTTCCCAAGTATTGGTATTTAAATTAACCATTACGGTTAATGTAAACCAAGTTTCGGGTGGATATGTTGTTTCGATAAGCGGAGAAGCTCCATCATCTATTAACATGGTTCCTTCATGCAACATTTGACAATTCAAAGAGTACATGCTCCCTGGAGTTACTTCACCTTGAAAATTAAAATATGCTCCTTTATTGTCTTCAATATAAAAATCAGACTCAAAAACGAACGTTCCTGTGTTGTGCACTCCGCCAAAAGGCACTAATACATCTTGTGGTCCGCCAGCAGCTGAGACTGTTGAAAAGTAGATCGAATTTGCGCCACTCTCTGCCATTACATCAGAAACGGCTGCATCTTCAGCGCCGCCAACGGTGCCGCTCCAAGTTGTCCAATCGGGAGAAACAACCCCCATATAATCTCCCACGGTTCGTGCGTCAAAATTTTCGGACATTTGCCCGTTGGCCCCTGCGTAAGATACAAGTGCCAATCCAAATAAGTAAATTCTTTTCATGATTATTAATTATTAATAAATGTATCAGTTTTGGTATTTGAACAAAGTTAAACGAATTAGGCAATTTGCAACAGCCAAGTGTTGCGATTATTGCAATCTCATTTCTTAATGAATTGCTTTATTTTTGAAAGTGGCTTGCGAATAAATGTCAACTTTCCCGGCTTTAACCCGTTCATTTTCCAAGCTAGACGATCTTCTTTATTGGCATTAATTCGATTTTTGAAAGAAGCATTACTGACTCCACCAGCTCTCATTTTCACAATAATTTCGGGTAGGTAATTAAGGTTGATTTTGTGCTTATGAATGACGCGGAGCATAAATTCATAATCCGCGGCGGATTTAAGTTCAAGCGAGTAAGATCCATAGTTTTTGTAAATTTCATTTTTGACAAAAAGTGCGGGGTGCGGCGGCATCCAACCTTTTTTAAAAGCGCCGTGCACATATTCACCCGAAATCCATTTACGGATAATTTTCTCAGTTTCAAGTTGATCAACATAAATCAAATCGGCATAAACAGCATCTACTCCATCCTTAAATTGGCTCACAACACTGCTAATAACATCATTGTTTGAATAAAAATCATCCGAGTTCAAAATACCGACAATATCTCCAGTGGCCAAAGCCACTCCTTTATTCATCCCATCATAGATTCCCTGATCAGGTTCTGAAACTATGGTTGCAATTTTATCTTTAAAACGGTTTATAATATCAATCGTTCGGTCAGTTGAGCCTCCGTCAATAATGATATACTCAATTTCTGAAAAATCTTGAGAAAGCACAGATTTGATGGTATCTTCAATAGTTTGATCTGAGTTATATGCAACTGTAATTATTGAAACTTTCATTTTTTCTCTGCACTATCCTCCATTTTACGTTCTCTTATGAATTCGGCTGGATTTCCTCTATAAATAGAATATGAATTTAAATCGTTTGATGCCACAGACCCCGCAATTAGGATAGCGTGACTTTCACAGCGAACATTCCCCGTCACTATTGATTGAGCACCAATCCAAACTCCATCTTCTAACACGATATCACCCACAATTAAATCAAACGTCCTTTTTTTATAATCGTGATTTCCACATAAAATTAGTGCGCCTTGCGAAATACATACATTCTGTCCAATTTCAACTTTCCCCAAGTTATCAATCCAAACATTTTCTCCAATCCAACTATTATCTCCAATAGTTAAAAACCAGGGATACTTGATGTTAACGGCTGGTTTAATCACTACTCCCTTTCCAATTTTTGCACCAAACATGCGCAAAACGCCACGTTTTATTCCTCCAAATGGATTATAGGGATTGCGCAGAAAAAAGGCATTAAACAGGAACCAAAATGCCCTTTTAACCTTGCTGCCAGGTTTGTATGCTAGATTCGAAAATTGTTTTAAATCAACAGGCATTGTAGAATAATTTTCTATTGTTCTCAATGATCTCTTTGTCAGAAATTTTTTCTTTAAAAAAGGCGTAGGACTCTTTCACCATTGAGATGTATTCTTCTGCACTTAAATCGATAGATTCTTGAACAGCATCCAACAAGTGTTGTGGGTCATCAATGTCAACGTCCCATCCCAAATTACGCACTCGAAGTCCTTTCCAAGGTGTGTTTTTACTGACAATAACTGGGCATCCATTTGCCCATGACTCCACAATGGCATGGCCATAATTTTCATGCATGGTAGGTAATATAAAATAGTCGGCGTATAAAAAAGTGGTTGGCACTAATGCTGGATTTAATGGTCCTTTATATTCAATAGACACATTGCCATAATCTTTGATATTATTTTTTAACTTTTTAAAATAAGCCTCATCCTCAATATTTCCATAAATATGGAATTCTACTTTTTGATCTGTTTTGACTGCTTTTATTGCCTCTACAGCTAAGTGCAAGTTTTTCTTAATTGCAATTCTGCTAATAAATAGAAACCTTATTAAGCCGGTATTTCTCTTTTCGACAATATCCTCTAATAACAATTGTTGAGCCGTTGGAATATTTTGTGCGACTGCAATCTCGGCGCTAGAGCCATATGCTGCTCGAATTTCCTTTTCTTCCTCTAAAGTAGAGGCATGCCATGTAACACGCTTATAGAATCGCATTAATTTGGTAATTCGTAAAAAGAGTGATTTTTTAACTTTCTTTATTTCTAGCGCACCTGCACCCAACATTCCCCTCGGAGCAATTATAATTGGAATTTTCTTAACCAATGACATGGGTACCAGGGTATACAACTTAGAAAATAGACTATTCAAATAAAGGATATCTGGATCAATTTCAAGAATATTTCCCTTAATTGCTGCAGATTTCATATTGCCACGACTCATATACTTAATCATGACGCCATCTTTATCAAACCATTGATCCAATTCAATATCTGGGTATGGTTCAGTTTCGCCCAAATCAAAGGCGCTGGTTAATACATAAAACTCAAATTCGTCTTTTAGCGCATTCACAATATTTGCTACTGAACGGATGGGTCCACCAGCCTTAAAGCCTGGTTCGTACCAATCCATACAGATTAAAATCCGCTTTTGTTTTTTGTCTTTACCCTCTGATTCCATTTTCTTTAATCCAATCTCCTAAGCTCACCAACGGCCAAATTCTTGACCAAGTGACACGCTTATTGTTGTTTAAAAACTGCTTCCAGTAATTGTCGATCCCTTTCTCTCTAAAATAGGAAATCTTTTTTAATTCATTCAATCGCTCCTCACAAAACTCTTTTAGTTCTTGCTTCATCCAAGTTTCATATGGCAAAACAAAACCCATTTTTTTACGGTTATGTATTTCCTCAGGTATTAAATGCTGGAACGAATCTACCAATAATTTTTTTGGTGTAATTGGTTTTTTAATCGCGTCTCGAATACCTAAAACATAAGATACCAATTCGTGATCTAAAAAAGGAACTCGCACCTCTAAGCCATTTGCCATACTCATTTGGTCCGCATCACGCAACAATACGTTTTGCATATATGTTGTCATTTCTGCAACAGAAATACGACTCAGAGGTTGTAAACCCCACCCTTGTTTTTTAAACCCAATAAGTTCATGTGTATCTATTAATACCCGGCTTTCTGGTAAATTATTTGTCTTTAATAAACTAGTCACCTGGTCGTCCATAGACACTTGGCGGTAATATTGATATATATATTCTAAATCAAAAGTTGGTGATTTTAATATCTCCCTAATTTTGGCAGACTCAATGGTTCCTTTTATTGCGTGATTGAGGTTTCCCATTGGCTTGCGCATATAAACAGGAAAACTATATAACCATTTTTTAGATTGCAAACTTGGCACTTGATTGAAGATACTATATCCTCCAAACAATTCATCTCCACCTAAACCTGAAAGTGCCATTTTTATGCCCACTTCCTTTGTCTTTTTAGAAACAACAAAAGTGTTTAAACCATCACCACTGGGATGATCCATAAACTTAAAAGCTGTTGGAATAAGCTCTTTAAATTCATCAACCCCCAACTCTATTTCATGGTGATTCGTTTTGTAAAGATCCGCAACTTGCTTGGCATATTTTGCCTCAGAAAACTCCTCCTCTTTAAATGATACGGAAAACGTATCGATTTTTTGATCGTGTTTTTCACTCATCAATGCAACAATGATCGAACTGTCAATACCACCCGACAAAAATGCACCGAAAGGCACATCAGAAACCAACCTACGTTCAACACTTTCGCTCAATTTATTCTGAACCTGGTCTTGAACATCACTCAACGAGTTGCTCGCTTTATAAAAATATTTAGTTGGATTCCAATACGTTTTAAACTTCGGTTCCATCTCCTCACTCAAGGTAATTTGTTGCCCTGGCATGAGCATAAAAAGACCTTCTATAATTGTATAAGGCGCATGTACCGTTTGGTAACGCAGATAATCAACTAATCCTTCTTCTGAAATTTTTCGATTTACCAAATTTGACGCTAAAATGGATTTGATTGATGAAGAAAAAATAATTTCATCATTGTTCAATACATAATAGAGGGGCTTAATTCCCAAACGATCGCGTGCAATAAATAATTTTTTATCTACTGTGTCCCAAATGGCAAAAGCAAACATTCCATTAAACATGCGCAAACAATTTTCGCCGTATTTAATATAAGCGGCAAGTACCACTTCAGTATCACTTGTTGTAGTAAAAGGGTAATCAGTTAACTCGGCTTTTATGGATTTAAAATTATAAACCTCGCCATTAAAAACCATGATATAGCGTCCGTCGTGCGATTTAAAAGGCTGGTTAGATTGTTCCGTTGGGTCAAGAATTGCAAGGCGTCTATGTCCTAAAAAAATATGATCGTCTGTAAATATGCCCTCAGCATCTGGTCCGCGCTGTGCAAGTGTATCATTCATTTTGGCAATTATATTCGGATCATACGAATTGCCAGAGAATTTATAAACACCATTGATTCCACACATAATTTTATACCCTTTGCTTTTTTGATTTTTAACGTCTAAAAACGGATTTTAATAGCCGCATTTCCGCATAAAATTACATAGTTTTATTGAGATTCAGACTTGCACTGGATTAAAATAATTTCTTACTTTAGCATACATCTATTAAATCGATTTAAATTAAGTGACTGAAAAAAAGCAATCAACAGTTTTCGCATTTATAATTATTACCGTTTTGTTCTTTCTTTGGGGAGGAATAACGTCCATAAATGACGTTTTAATTGATAATTATAAAACGCTACATGAGCTGACCGATTTGCAATCAATGTATATTTTGCTTGCTTTTTTTGGTGCCTATGGCATTGGTTCATTTGCTTATTATCTGTATTCGCAAAGTTATGGAGACCCTATTAATAAATTAGGCTATAAAAAAGGAATATTAATGGGCTTATTTGTTGCAGGAATTGGCTGCCTCTCTTTATACCCATTATCTGCCACGGGAAACTATTACGCTTGTTTAAGTTCGTTTTTTGTAATTGGATTGGGATTAACACTACTCCAAATTTCTTGCAACCCTTATATTGCAATTCTAGGATCAGACGATTCTGCCAGTTCACGATTAAATTTATCACAAGGCTTTAATTCACTAGGAACAACTGTTGGACCTTTAATTGCAGGTTATCTTATACTAAGTTACGCTTCAAAAACAGCGGCAATTCAAGACTTGTATTTGTATTGCGGTATATTGTTCTTTCTTTTTGCTTTTCTATTATTGGGGATTAAGTTGCCCGACTATAAATCAACCGAAGCAGTTAAGTTGGAAGGCAGTGCATTTCAATTTTCACATTTAAAAGCTGGTATGCTCGCCATTTTCTTTTACGTGGGCGCGGAAGTAATGATTGGTGGTAAAATTATGGCCTACATAAAATTACCTGAAATTGGTCATTTATCGCAGTCTGACGCCGTTTCCTACTTGGGGATTTATTGGGGAGGCGCTATGATTGGGCGACTAGCTATTTCAGTTATTTCAAGTCGAAAATTTGATTTGACCAAGAAAATATTCTACGGTTTCATTACAGTTCTAATTACCTACTTAGCCATTGTCCTATTTATTTCAACTAAAGAAATTATATCCGCGGCAGACGCTGGCGCACAAACCAATGGGGTTATAAGCATTTTTAAAGAAACATTTTATGAAATTAGGTACATAGGTTGGTTCATTGCCATTCAATTTATTCTGATGTTGGTTTTTAGAAAATCAAGTGGAAAACTACTTGGTATATTCGCTGCACTAATTATTGCTTCCCTATTAATTGCATTTTTTGTGGAAGGAAAAATAGCATTGTGGTGCATCTTAGGCATAGGGTTATTTAACTCTATAATGTGGTCAAATATATTTACCTTATCAATTGTTGGTTTAAACGAATACACCAGTCAAGGATCATCATTATTAATTATTATGATTATTGGAGGAGCGATTCTTCCACTCGGAATGGGCTGGCTTTCAGACACTTTTGAAAGCATAAAAATCGGCTTTATTTTTCCAATTATTTCTTATCTTTACATCTTATACTTCGGTTTATACGGAAGCAGAACAAAGCATTAATTTATGAGCAACTATTTAGGAATTGATATTGGGGGGACGAACATTTGTTATGGCATTGTAAACGCTGAAGGCGAATTTCTCTATGAAAATACCATTAAAACCGAAACCGTTGAAACTGCCGAAGCATTAGCGGATCAGATTTACAAAGACGTTAAAAAGAAAGCGAAGTTCGTAGGGATTGGTATTGGGGCTCCAAGTGTAAATGAAAAAACCCAATCCATTGAATTTGCGCCCAATCTAAATTGGGGTGATATTATTTCTTTAGACGAAATTTTCAATACAAAATTTGATTTAGAAGTGAATGCCGTGAATGATGCAAATGCAGCAGCTATTGGTGAAAAATGCTACGGTGAAGCCACTGAAATGGAAAACTTTGCGGTGATTACGTTGGGAACAGGTATTGGACTTGGCATGTATATCAACAATAACTTAGTTACAGGTTCAAACGGATTAGCCGGGGAATTAGGACATACGGTTGTAAGAAGAGATGGACGCGAATGCAATTGCGGAAACTTTGGGTGTTTAGAAACTTATATTGCAAAAGACGGTATAGTTCGTACGGCAAAAGAAAAACTAGAATTCAGTAGTGGTGGATCAATGCTCAACAATATATCACCAAGTGACCTTTCTCCAACAGAAGTATTTAAAGCAGCAAGAAAAGAGGACCCCGTTTCGTTAGAAGTAGTTGATACAGTAACACGCGACTTGGCCTTTGCAATTTCTTATCTTATTAATATTTTGGACTTAGAATGTGTTTTTCTTTCAGGAGGAATTTCAAAAAATGGCAACTTGTTAAAACGCAAAACAGAAAAACACCTAAAAATGCACGTTTTACCGAACCTACGAGACAAGTCGTTACTTAAAATATCTTCACTAAACGAAAAAAATAGTGGGATTTTAGGAGCTGTAGCTTCCATCCATTCAAAAATGGCTATTCTCATCAACTAATAAAAAACTTTATGGGACGAATTCTCGGCGTACTATTGGGAATTTTATGTACGGCTACATTTGCGCAAGAAAAAGCCCTGCATGAATATGTAAACCCATTTATTGGAACTGGTGGACACGGACATACATATCCCGGCGTTTCGGCTCCTTTTGGAATGATGCAACTCTCTCCAGATTCAAGACTTGATGGCTGGGATGGTTGCGGAGGTTATCATTATTCAGATTCTGTAATCTATGGTTTTAGTCATACCCATTTGAGCGGAACAGGTGTTTCAGACTATGGTGATTTGCTCATTATGCCGTTTACAGGAACACCAAGCTGGGAAAATGGCAGAGAAAAATCAAACGAAGGGTACGGTTCTAATTTTAGTCATGACAATGAAAAGGCAAATGCCGGAAGTTATTCTGTATTCTTAACAGATGATAAAATCAATGTAGAATTAACATCTACCCAGCGTTGTGGTATGCATCAATACAGCTATCCTGAATGGGAAACCAAAAAGGTAATCATTGATCTTGAACACAGAGATATGTTGTTAGATTCAGATTTGATTCTATTGAACGACTCCACCCTAATAGGGAAACGCATTTCAAAAGCCTGGGCAACTGAACAACATTTTTACTTCACAATTCAATTTTCTGAAGCCGCCAAAAAAACGTCATTTCAAAAGAGTGACGCAGGAAAAGCCTCAAAACTAATGCTCGAATTTGGTCATGTCAATCCGGTTTTAACAGTTAAAGTTGGAATTTCGGCAGTAGATATGAATGGCGCCAAGAAGAATTTAAAGGCCGAAATGCCTGAATGGGATATTGAAAAATATCGAAACGATTGCCAAACCCTTTGGGATAAAGAACTAGGCAAAATTGAAGCAAATACGAATAGCCCATACATTAAAAGCACTTTTTACACCGCACTTTATCATTCCTTTCTAAATCCCAACGTTTTTTCAGATGTGGACGGAAGATACCGCGGAATGGACCAAAACATTCATACCGCTCGAACCCACAACCAATACACCGTTTTTTCGCTGTGGGATACCTTTAGAGCAACGCATCCGTTGTTCACAATTACACAACAAGAACGAACAAAAGATTTTATTCAAACATTCTTGGCACAATACAGACAAGGCGGAAGCTTGCCCATTTGGGAACTTTCAGGCAACTATACAGGCTGTATGATCGGATATCATTCCATTCCAGTAATTGTTGATGCTTATGTAAAAGGAATACGGGATTTTGATGCCGAATTAGCACTAACAGCAATGCGACATAGTGCAGAGAAATATCATCTTGGTTTAGAGGCGTATCGCAAACAAGGATATATCTCATCCGAGGACGAATCTGAATCCGTTTCGAAAACATTAGAGTATGCTTATGATGATTGGTGTATTGCCGTATTTGCAGATTCATTGGGTCAAGATTCAGTGGCAGATTATTATTATAAAAGAGCACAATACTATAAAAACATCTTTAATTCTGAAAGCCTGTTTATGCAGCCCCGTTA
>TARA_B110000037_G_scaffold46432_1_pt1 | contig 76478 bp, 81 predicted proteins | sample TARA_B110000037 | Tara Oceans TARA_B110000037 (sample SAMEA4397196) | marine metagenome | biome: Polar Biome; feature: [MIX] marine epipelagic wind mixed layer (ENVO:01000061); material: water (ENVO:00002006), including particulate matter (ENVO:01000060) such as... | depth 10-100 m | reverse complement strand
TCTTAGCCACTTTCTTAGCCACTTTCTTGACCGCTTTCTTCTTCACCGCTGCCTTTTTCTTGGCAGGAGCTTTCTTAGCGGGTGCTTTTTTCTTGGTCGCCTTCTTGGCTGATTTTTTAGGAGCAGCTTTTTTTACTACCTTTTTGGCAGCCTTTTTGGCGGATTTCTTCGCGGGCTTTGCCGCGGCTTTCTTTACTGATTTTTTTGCAGCCATAGTTTTATGTCGTTGGAGTTCGCGTTCGATGTTGGTTTTCTCTTCTGGCGTTAATGTACCGGCGGAGAGGGTAGCGAGAACAGCCTCACCGAGACGTCCTCCAAAAGCGTTTGTAATGAAGTCATTCGTGGCACGGCGCACGATTACTTCCTGGGAATAGGCGGGCTCGTAGGTATGCGCCCGACCGGAACGAATACGTCTCACGAGTTTTTTCCGCTCAAGACTCTGCATCACGGAAAGCACCGTAGTGTAGGCTCGCTCGCGTCCATCGGCTAGCGAATCGTGTACTACGTTCACCGTAGATGGACCTTCATGCCATAGGACGGTGAGCGCTTGGAGTTCGAGATTTGATGGATGGGAAGGCTTGGCCATTCAGTTCACTTCGTATGCTTATTACGAGAAAACTAGTATTTCGCATATCCGTCAAGTTAATAATATGGACTTTCGAATAAAAATCACCATTCGCAAAAATCGGACGCTCCCCCGCTACGTCGGATCCAGTAGTAGGATGACTCTAGTAGTCACTCCTCTTCCCGCATCTCCGGGCGCATGATCCTAGGCTCCAGCGTCTCAAGCGCCTTCCAGAAATTCTCCTCTGCAGGATGGCCGTTGTAGAGCACACGCCCTTCGGCGGTAAGCAGAACCACTACGGGAACACTCTGCACCTTGAGCTTGTGGCTGATCGGTGCCTTCTTCGAATCGACGATCCACTGACCTGGAACATTCTTACCGGTCTCTTGAAGCATCGCCTTCGCATCGGCGTTCACTTTAGTAGATGTCTCAGGAAGAATGGAAACTACTCCCACGCCTTTCGGGATGATATGCTCTGCCGTCAGGAAAAAATCAACAAGAGTAGCCTCGCACTCGCGGCTCCAAGGTGACCAGAAGTGAAGGAGTAGCCCTTTCTTCTCCCCCAGCACTTCACCAAGAGAAACCATTTCACCGCCGAAGGTGTCCTTATATTTTTTATCGAAATCCACCTTCACCGCCTTCATCGCATCCATCAAACGTATACGCTCAATGTGCGGTGCGAAGGCGGCCCCCTGTTTGGGGCTCAACCAAAAGGCCTCGGTGATGTGCTCTTTGAAACCGGCGGAATCGCCCTGCTTGAGCGCTGCGATGGCACGGACGTATTCGGTTACGGCGAGCCAGTCATCTTCCGACGCGAAAATCTCAGACTCCACCAGATCGAAGTCAGCCTTTTGTTTCTCAAACTCCGGGAGTAGAGCCGCGATCTCCGCATCCTCCGCGCGATCGATATGGAAGAGGAAGCGCGCTTCTAGGATCGCCTGTTCGGAAACGCCAAGAGCACGAGCAGCGCCCACGGCCTTTTCCAAGGCCTCGGGCGACTCCCTTACGGAAAGTATCTGCTCGATGGCATCCTCCTTCGGATTCATAGCGGCTTCCGGAGGCGGCTCCACCTGCGCGACGAGCAGCGCACCACCCGTTATTAGTCCAGCGAGAAGCCGTCGGAAAACCATTGGAATTATTGCGCCGGAATTTGCAACTTGGCGCCTAGCACTGCGGTGTCCCTGGTGAGTCCGTTGGCACTCTTGATCGCGGAGATGCTAACACCGTACTTCTTGCTGATGCCCCATAGGGTATCGCCCCTGACAACCGTGTGAACCTTCGCTCTGGCGCGGGTCGGCGCGGGTGAAGTATCTTCGTAAACGGCAGGCGCGTCATACGCAGGATTCACATCCGAAGTCTCGTAAGGAGTGCCAGTGTTCTGATCGTAGTCGGGCGCCGCGTATGGATTGGAAACATCGTAGTCTTCACCGCCACCTTGTGGGGCACAAGAAACGAAAAGCGCGGAGAGAGCCGCGAGAGGAGCTAAGGAAATGTATTTCATGTTTGGAAATTTTGGGATTCTACGTAGATGATACTGTCATCACTACACAAGTAAACGATACTCGGGCAGCTTTTTATTCAAGTCGATCGTTTTACTTACGAAAAAATTTCACTACGGCATCTTCCGTATGTGCGGCGAGATCCTCCATGGCCTCCCCCCTTTGATCGGAGATCGCCCGTGCAGTGTGCATGGTGAAAGCGGGTTCGTTGCGTTTTCCGCGCATCGGCACAGGCGCAAGGTAGGGCGAATCAGTCTCCAGCATAAAGCTTCCCGCCGGACAACGTTTCACCGTTTCCTTTACCAACTCCGCTTTTTTAAAAGTCGCTACCCCTCCGAAGGAAACCAGCCCGCCCTTCGCTAGAACACGCTCAGCAAGATCCCATCCGGAGATGAAGCAGTGAAACACCGCCCTCACTTTTTCCGAAAATTCACCGTAGATCGCCAGTGCGTCTTCGAAGGAAGCAGCGCCTTCCTTGTCACGGGTATGGATCACCACATTCAGCCCAGCCTTCGCAGCCAGCTCGAAATGCTGCCTGAGAAAATCCTGCTGCCGTTTCCGGAAACTAGCTTCACTCCATCCATCCGGAGCGGGATGGAAATAATCCAAGCCAGTTTCCCCGATCGCACAAACGCGAGGGTCGCTGACGTGTTGGGAAAGGATCTCCAACGCATCATCCGGTGCGGAGTGGACATCGCAGGGATGGATTCCAATCGCGGCACGGACATGCTGATCGTTCGCGAGGTCCAGGTTTTTCTGAACGTCTCCTAGGCATGTCGCGAGCGTAACCATACGGTGCACACCGGCATCCACCGCATTGCGGATGATCCCGGCACGCTCTTCATCCGTGAAACGTCCCGAGGCAAGATGGCAATGTGAATCAGTAATCATAATCCTCTTCTGCATGCCGCTAGTAGCGCTTTCACTTTTTCGAAATTTTTCACGCCCGGCGAAATCTCCGCACCAGATGCGACATCAAGTGCGGCAGGTGCGACTTCATCCACGGCCGAGGCAGCATTTAACGGCGTGATCCCTCCAGCAAGAACCACAGGCACTTCCGGGAAACGCCTTTTAAAATCCAACGCCAGCTTCCAATCAAAGGTCTCCCCGGTTCCTCCGAAAACCTGCGGCGCGTGCGCATCGAGTAGTATCGCATCCGCAGGGTATACACCGGCGGCATCGATATCGTCCGATATTTTCACACCCAACGCCTTGATCACAGGAATCCCCGCTTCCTTGAAACGCAGCACCGTGGACGCATCCTCGTCGCCGTGGAGCTGCACCACATCGATCATCCCGTCTCCGAACAAACGAAACGGAAGGTCGCTGGACTCGTTTACGAAAACACCTACCCGCAGGATCTTTCCCGCCAGCCCTTTCATCCACACGCCGTCACGCGGATCGAGGTAGCGTTTCGATTGAGGCCAGAAATTAAAACCCACCGCATCCACACCGAGCGCCACGAGCCCTTCAGCATCTGCCTCCAGTTTCACCCCGCATATTTTCAGCGAGACATTCTTCCGTTCGAGAAATTCCATTCCGCCCCTACCTCTCCACAGCCGGAGGCGTATTGCAAGCGGCCATGACAAATTCCCGCCTCGACATTCGCTGATATTTTTCCCAGCTTCGCGCGGTATCCACTACCATGAGAAAACCAAAACCACTCTTCTTCGCCGCGCTCGCAGGACTGGCCAGCACCTTCCTATTCTTCGCAACCGCCGCGCAGGAGCAAGAAGAACCTAGGAAATCCAAGGTCGTATTCATCGCCGGAAAGGCAAGCCACGGCCGCGGCGCACACGAGCACCGCGCGGGCTCCATGCTTCTCGCCGACCACCTCACGAAGTCCGGTGCCGGATTCGAAACCACCGTCGTCACGAACGGCTGGCCGGAGGACGAATCCATACTCGATGGAGCAGATGCTATCGTCATCTACGCAGACGGCGGCGGCGGGCACCCCGCCATGAAGCACCTGCAAAAACTCCGTGAACTTGCGGAAAAAGGAATCGGCATCGGCTGCATCCACTACGCTGTAGAGGTTCCAGAGGGCGAAGCGGGAAAGACTTTCCTCGATAGTATCGGCGGCTACTTCGAGGCGAACTGGTCGGTCAACCCGCACTGGGACGCCAGCTTCAAAATGCCCGACCATCCCATCGCAAACGGTGTAGGTGACTATACGATACGCGACGAATGGTATTACCACATGCGCTTCCGAAAAGAGATGGAAGGCATCACCCCCATCCTTACAGCCCTCCCTCCGGCGGAAACCCTCTCCCGCCCCGATGGAGCACACTCCGGCAACCCCGCCGTCCGCAAAGCCATCCTAGAGGACAAACAGCCCCAGCACATGATGTGGTCTTTCGAGCGACCGGAAAATATCGGCGGTGGCCGCGCCTTCGGATTCACCGGCGGCCATTTCCACAAAAACTGGCAGAACGACGACCAGCGCCGCGTTGTCCTCAACGCCATCGCCTGGATCAGTGGAGTCGCCGTCCCGGAAAAAGGAATCCCATCCACCACACCTTCCGACGCGGAAATGGAAGCCAACCAAGACTGAATGGGTAAAAACTGAATGAAGCTGAGCCACATAGGCTCAAGCGAAGTGCTGAGCCCGAAGGGGACTGCCGGAGGGCAGGATCAATTACTGAAACGCTGGAACGCTGGAACTTCAGGAATAGCGGACTTCTCCCTTTTGGGAGTTGGAATTTGAGATTTGGAATTTAGCGTAGCGGCAATGAGAACACAACTCCCAGACCCTTCCCTCTTCAAAACCAACCGAGCCAACCTCGCCGCCCTGCTCGCCCCCAACTCCATCGCGGTCATCCACTCGAACGACATCTATCCCTCCAACGTCGACGCACAGCTCCCATTCGAGCAAAACAGCGACCTCTTCTACCTCACCGGCGTCGATCAAGAAGACACCATCCTCATCCTCCACCCCGATGCGAAGGATCCCAAGGACAGGGAGATTCTCTTCGTCCGCGAGAGCAACGACACCATCGCCGTCTGGGAAGGCGCGAAACTCACCAAACAGCAAGCCTCCGAACGCACAGGCATCACTCGAATCGACTGGAACGACACCTTCGAAGTCACCCTCGGCGTCCTCGCCGTGCAGGCCGATAACATCTACATCACCACCAACGAGCACCCCCACGGCTACGTCCCCATCGAGCCTCGCAACGCCCGCTTCGTGAAGCAATGCAAGAAGCGCTTTCCTCTCCACCGCTACGAGCGCCTCGCCCCGCTCATCTACAAGCTCCGCACTATCAAAGCCGATGAGGAAATCACCTTCATCCAGCAAGCCTGCGATATCACCGAGGCAGGCTTCCGCCGCGTCCTCGGCTTCCTGAAACCCGGCGTCGGCGAATGGCAAGTCCAGGCCGAATACATCCACGAGTTCACCCGCTCCGGCTCGCGCGGCTTCGCCTACCCCCCCATCCTCGCCGGCGGCAGCAACGCCTGTGTCCTCCACTACGTCGAGAATAACTGCGAGCTGAAAGACGGCGATCTGATGCTCATGGACGTCGCCGCCGAATACGGTGGATGGAACTCCGACATGACTCGCACCATCCCGGTCAACGGCAAGTTCACCGACCGCCAGCGCGACGTTTACAACGCCGTCCTGCGCATGCTCCACTTCGCGGATTCCATCCTCCGCCCCGGCATTCTCATGCCGGAATTCCAGAAGCAGGTCATAGCACAAATGGAGAAGGAACTCATCGACCTCGGCCTCTTCACCACAGAGGAAGCCGCCGCTCAGGATGATACCAAGCCGCTTGTGAAAAAGTATTTCATGCACGGCACCTCCCACCATATCGGCATCGACGTCCACGACGTCTCACCCGCCCACACCGCCGTCGCCCCCGGCATGGTCTTCACCATCGAGCCCGGCATCTACATCCAGGCGGAAAAACTCGGCGTCCGACTCGAGAACGACTACCTCATCGGCGAAACCGAAAACATCAACCTCATGGCCACCATCCCCATCGAAGCCGACGAAATCGAGGCGCTGATGGCGTAACAAGGAGGAGCTGCATTCTGCTGCCCAGCAACCTGAGCCATTTCCTCCGTGCTTATCTGGCAGCATAATGCAGCCACTCCTTGAGTTACTGTTGCGATTTCAAAATCGCGGTTCTTTTCGTAGATCACTTCTGTAGAAGTATCCCCTCCGCCGGAGTCTCCACTTTCTCATCCATCCACTTCTCCAAAGCCTTTTTCATGGAGGAGTAGACCTCGGGATTTTCAGCGGAGACGTCTTTGTCGCCAGAGGTTTCGCCATTTCTTTGGAAGAGCTGGAAGTGGCGGGTGCCTTGTTTGGTGGGGGTGCAGATCATTTTCCAACCGTCTAGCATGAGGCAGCGTTGCTTGGCGTTAATGAGGGGTTGCTCCCATTCCTTTTGGAGGACGAACTGATAGTTAAAAGAGTCGTCGATAAAGGCCATGCCGTCCATGGGGGGGAGTGCAGGGCGTTCAATGCCCTCGACGCGGAACTGGATGAAGGGGAAGCCGGTTTCCCCGTAAAAGGCGCGGGAGGTGGGTTTTTCCGATCCGGCTAGCCATGGGGCGAAACTTCGCCCCTCCCATGAGGCGGGTTTTTCCACAGCCAGCAGATCGGCAATCGTGGGAGCGATGTCGATGGTGCGGACGTTTGCGGGAATGGTGACCGCGGCTGTTTCCGGGAGGTGGAAGACGAGGGGGACGTGATTCGCTTGGAGGCCGCCGTTGAATGTAAGCCCGTGGCCGAGGGTGACGCCTTCTTCGTAGAGGTTGTCGCCGTGATCCGCAGTGATGAGGACGATGGTGTTTTTGGAAAGGCCTTTGCTTTCGAGTGCGTCGAGAATTTTCCCGACGTTGTCGTCAAACTGGCGGGTGCAGCCGTCGTAAAGGTCGCGGATTTGGCGGATTTCCTTTTCCGGGAGGGCTTTCCATTTGTTCTCGAGATCGGTGCCGCCGATGAAGGAATCGATGTCGAAATCGACTCCATTTTTGTTTGGTCCGGTGTAGTCAGGATCGGTGAACATGGAGGCGTATGGCTCGGGGTTGCGATACGGGAGATGGTTGCAGGAGTAGAAGACGTGCCAGAAGAATGGCTCACCGCTCTTGGCGACTTTTGAGAGGCGCTCCTCAACACGGTCGGTGACAACGCCGGGGGTGACGAACTGAGCGAAGGAACCGAGTTGGGGAAAAAGTGTGTAGCCTGCCGGGTTGTCAAAGTAGAGGGGGATGACGAAGTGTGCCATGACGACGGCCTGGCTCATGTAGATCTTGAAGTTATCGAAGCTGGAGACGGAAACGTGCTCGAAGCCCATGGGCATGAGCTCGTAGTAGCCCGCGCACCAATCGCCGAAGGCGGCAGTGTCGTAGCCTTTTTCAGCGAGAAGCGGGGCGATTGGTTCGATCGAGGCCTTGGTTGCCTTGACGGTTTTTTCATCCGGATACATGTGCCGGAAGCCGTGGGTGTGCGGGTATTGGGCCGCCATGAGGGAGGCGCCCGATTCGAGAGTTGATGCGATGGGCGTGTAGCAATTGGTGAAATTCGTGGATAGGGCGGCGAGTGCATCGATACGCGGGGAGACGCCCCCGGCGGCAAGTCCGTCGGTGCGGCGGGCATGGTAGCCGTTACAGCCAAGGCGGTCGCTGCGTAGGGAATCGGAACCGATGATGATGACGTTGGGGCGGGCGGTATCTGCGCTCTGAGTGTTTCCAGAGGAGGAAAGGACTCCAGTTTTCCAAACCAAAAGTGCAGCGATGGCAGCTACGGAAACGGCAGCGATTCCTCTGCCTTTTGGCGAAACCCTCAACCACTGCCACCACACGGCGTAGAGCACGACGAGCAGGGGCATGACGGTGAAGAATGCGAAGAAGAAGGCGGGTTTTGCTGCGTCGGGGACGGCATTTAGAATTTCGTAATACCAGTACCCGAACTTCGCATCGCTCAGGAAGTAGGGACGTGTCTCGACGAGGCGGAGGGTGAAAAAGCCGTGGATAAGGAAAGACCCGCCGACGGCGAGAACGATTTTCCAGTAGCATGCCCGGATGGCGAAGCGGCGGCAGACGATGGAAAGAAACGGCTGCAGGACGAGGGCGAAAAGGACTGCGAGAATGACGTATGCAGTGAGGGCGTACACGTTCTGCCAGATAAGGAAGTCGAGATACTTGTCCTTCGCTAGGGCGCTGAATTTGTTCTCCATAGCCCCGGAACCATTACCGAGTTTTATGAGGGAGTTAGCGAACTGGAAGGCGAAAAAGAGGCTAGCGCCGATGAGCACTTGCGCGAAACCGAGGGTGCCTTTCTGTTTTTTCACGCGGGCACTACTCACTGCTCCACCTCCGGCGACTCGATATAAACCCATCTCGCGCACAGAAGCTTTTTCACAAGCACCCCCCGTTTCGAAAGCACATTTTCAGGAACCTCGAGCTGTAGAATCATCGGGGCAGGTGCTCCACGATTCTCCGCTATAAGTTTATTCATTCTCTTCGCCAGCATGGTTCTGCGGTCAACGTAACCATACAGAACCTCCTCGGAATTCAAAGTGGTAAGCCGGAATGCAACGTAGTAATCGGAATCGGAAAACTCATGGGTATAGAAACTGTCAAGCTCTACATATACACGGAAATCACCGGTATAGCCTCCCGAACGGTCTTTCGCGAACTTGTCCCACTCCATCGGTTGGTAGCAAACGAACGTTTCCCAGTCCACTTTTGCCGTATCGCCGGAGAGCGCCTCGACCAGCAACTGACCTTTGCTTCCATCTGAGAGTTCACACAAGATCATCCAGAAGGTTGCGAGGTTATCAAGAGTAAGTGGATCGTAGCTAATTATGCTTTCCACTCGTAAAGGTGCGAGATCGGTCGTTGAGTAATAGTTTTCCACGAAAGGTTTCACACGTTCCGGATGCCTAACATACCTGAGCAACTCGTCCACCGAGCGGGAATCAAAAAAATTCTCAACCGTTCTCTCGAGGGTCGCGATCATCTTTTCGGCTTCCAATTCCTCTTCCCGCTCTTTCTCGAGGATACCCTCGGCCTCCGCCACAAGACCTTCACTACGCTCGTCGGAACGATTTACCTCCAAGAGCGACCACAGTATCCCACCAGCAAACGCGCACCCGATCAGAGCCAACCAACCCCACGGGATCCCCTTCGCCGGAGAGGATACTTCCCATTCTTCTTCCAGTTTCTCCTGATCCTGCGTATCTCGCTCGATCAAGGATGCGACCCCCGGTTCAATCGAGCGGATCTTAAACTCGTCCTTGCCCACTGTCTTTAGCCTTGCCTCAGGAGGAAGCTTTCCACCCACTCTCACAGGTGGCAAATTATCCACTTCCTCGACAGTATTCTTGAGCAGGCGGTAGAGGCGCGAATCCTCATCCGAACTTTCATCTACCGGTTTTAATTCGACCCTTTCCTTTTCCTTTCCCATCGGCATCACAAGGAAAGCAGAAAAGTCAATCGACGCAATGCCTTGTTGTCACATAAAGTCCGCCTCAGGAAGACCGCGATGACCAAGAAACCACGACTCCTCATCATCACTGCCGCCTTTGGCGAAGGGCATAACAGCGCCGCACGGAATCTGTCCTTGGCTGCCGCCGAGCAGGGTGCGGAGACCCGTGTGGCCGATCCCTGCATGCTCTCCGCCCCCCAGGCCACCGCCGTGATCCAGTGGGGATACCGCCTCGTCACCACCCATTTCCCCCTCATTTGGGAAAAAATCTACAAGGGGACAGACAAGTGCGATTTCTCAAGACAGAACCTCCCCCTCATGCGTCGCCCCGAGAGCTACCTCCAGACCCTCGTCGAGGAATACCAACCGGATGCCATTGTTTCCACCTACCCGATCTACCCGTATTTCCTAAAACGCCATTTCGATGAAACCGGCAATCCGCTGCCGGTCTTCACCGTCGTCACGGACTCCATCGAGATCAACGCCTCTTGGCTGCGCGCCCCCACCAACCACTTCCTCGTCACCGACAAGGCCACCCTGGAAACCATGCGATGCTGGGGCATCCCGGAGGAAAAACTCGTCAACACCGGCTTCCCAGTCAACCCGACCTTCTCGACACTCACCCCAGTCTCTGCGGACGATCCCTGCAAGCCCTTCCGTATCCTCTATTTCGCCACCGCGAAGAAGCCCTTCATCCGCCGCCACGGCCGCGCCCTGCTCGATGCCTCCCCCGACGTCCACCTCACCATCGTCATGGGAAAAAACTTCCGAGCACTCCAATCCCGCGCCCGCGAACTCAAGGTCGCCTACCCTGGCCGCGTCCGCCTCCTAGGCTGGACCCGGAAAGTCCCCCAACTACTCAATAAGCACCATCTCGTCATAGGGAAAGCAGGCGGCGCCACAGTTCACGAGGCTATCGCCGCCCGATGCCCCATGCTCATCCACCACCTTGTCCCCGGCCAAGAGGAAGGAAATCTCAAGCTCCTTCAGCAGCTAGGCGCAGGCGATCTCGCGGAAAACCCCAAAGACCTCACCGAAGCCGTTTCCACCATCCTAGCAGACAACGCCACCCGCTGGCGCCGAATGAAAATCGCTCTAAAAAAACACGACTGCAACGACGGAGCCATCAAAGCCACCAAATTTATCCTAAACGAAATCTCTTCCTCTTAATTAGGGTTTAAAACTTAAAATTTATCAACACCGTGCCAAAAGACTTCCTATTCGACATCGGAAAAGTCCTCCTCGACTTCAATTTCGAAACCTCCCTCACCACCCTCCTCCCCGCCGGCCACCCGGATCCTGCGGCCGCGCTTTCCAAGCTACTCGCGAAAAAGGACGATTTCGAAGCCGGCCTAATCTCCGTCGGCGATTACACGAACTGGGCTCTGGAAACCATGGAAAGCACCGCCACTCCGGAGCAGTTCCACACCGCCTGGCAAAACATCTTCACCCCCAACATCCCCATGTGGGAAGCCGCCCGCAGCCTCGCCGCCCAAGGCCACCGACTCATCCTATTCTCCAACACCAACGCCATTCACTGCCCCAAAGTCTTCGAGGACTTCCCCAAATTCTCGCTTTTCCACGGCTCTATCCTCTCTTTTGAGGTCAACTCCATCAAGCCTCACCCGGAAATTTACCAACACGCCATCGACAAATACGCCCTCGTCCCCGAAAAGACCCTCTATATCGACGATCTCCCCGCCAACATCGCCACCGGCAACCAATTCGGCTTCAAAACCCACCAATACATCCTAACTAACCACACCGCCTTCGAGCAATGGCTCGCAGAGCAACTGTCTTCCCACAATGGAGCGCAGCGGCATGGAGGCACAAACTGAACCCTCAAAAACTTCCTCAAATCACTCGGCACTAGCCACTTCTTCCTCATGCTTAAAATCGCAGACAAAACATTCTCCTCCCGCCTCTTCCTCGGCACGGGAAAATTCCCCTCCAACGAATCCATGCGCGAAGCCCTCGCCGCCTCGGAAACAGAAATCGTTACCGTAGCCCTCCGCCGCGCCGACCTCACCGGGAACAAGGACCAGTTCGCCAACATCCTCGACTTCGTTGACCCGGAAAAATACCTACTCCTCGCCAACACCAGCGGAGCCATGAACGCGGAGGAAGCCGTCCGCCTCGCACGGCTCGCCCACTCCGCTGGCCTCCCGAAATGGATCAAACTAGAGATCCACCCAGATCCCACCTACCTACTCCCCGATCCCATCGAGACCCTCAAAGCCGCTGAAATCCTCGTAAAAGAAGGTTTCACCGTCCTCCCCTACATCAACGCCGACCCCGTCCTCGCAAAACGCCTCCAGGAAGCAGGTTGTGCAACAGTCATGCCTCTCGGCTCCCCCATCGGCTCCAACAAAGGCATCACCACCCGCGACCAGATCGAAATCATCATCGCGCAAGCTACGGTTCCCGTAGTAGTTGACGCCGGAATCGGCGCGCCCTCTCACGCCGCCGAAGCCATGGAACTCGGCGCCGACGCCGTCCTTGTAAACACCGCCATCGCAATCGCCTCCAATCCGGTTAAAATGGCAATCGCCTTCAAGCAAGCCGTCCAAGCCGGCCGCACCGCCTACGAACTAGGCCTTCCCCAACTCTCCAAAACCGCGCACCCCACCTCTCCGCTCACCGCGTTTCTAAACCAAGGGTAGACAAGCCACGTTACTCATACTCGCGTAGTATTCGGACATTTTTATGGCCGTTTTCCGTATTCAGCTAGAAATGCGCTCCCAATCTTCCGGAGTATTCGCATTCTCCAGCGCTCTTTGGTCCTCCAGTTCCAAGACTTTCACGCCATTTGCCAGTAGGATTTTTTGCAGACCCCACTCCCCGAAATCCTTGGATTGTTTCAAAAGCCCTAGCGCTCCTTTTCCATAAAATGCACAAAGTGGCTCCAGTATCCCACCCTTCCCATACGCCACGAAATCCTCGGAAAATCCCAACAGACCTTTTAGCACGCACACTTCCAGCCGCGGCAAATCACAGGCCACCACCAACCAATCCTCATCCGCCGCCGTTTCCATCCCGGCAATGATCCCCACCAGCGCCCCTTCGCCCGTATCCCTTACCAGTTCCACATCAAGATACTCGGAAAATCCCTGCCCCTCCCGCAAAGCAAGCACCACCCTCTCGCAACCCGCCTCGCTCAGCAGATCAACAGCCCGCCGCACCATCGTCCGCCCATCCGGATGCACCATCCCGCCCTTCTCCCGCCCCATCCGACTCCCCTTCCCACCAGCCAATACAAGTCCACGCATGAATACGTTTCATCTCAAATCACCGCTCTTCCTTGAAGTTTAAAATTTAAAATTTAGAGTTTCCCCCATGTTCCTACTCCAACAGCTCATCCGCATCCCATCGGTCAATCCCGAGCACATGCCGGATCGTCCGGAGATCACCCACGAGCAGGAAATGGCGGACTTCGTTTCGAACTACCTCGCCGATATCGGGGCCGATGTCATTCTTGAGGAAATCCAGCCACGCCGCCCGAACCTCATCGCCCGTTTCGCCCCTCTCGACGGACGCCCGCGCATCCTCCTAGGCCCGCACCTCGATACGGTCGGAGTTGGGAACATGACCATTGACCCCTTTTCCGGCGAGAGCCGCGACGGAAAAATTCACGGCCGCGGTGCCTCCGATACCAAAGGCCCAATGGCCGCCATGCTGGAAGCTCTCAAGGAAAACAAAAACATCCTCCGAGATCTGCCCACCGCCATCGATTTTATCGGTTTTATGGGCGAAGAAGCCTCCCAGCACGGCTCAAAGCATTTCGCCGAGCACCATGCAAAGGACTACCAGTTCGCCATCGTCGGGGAGCCCACCTCAATGCACGTCGTTCATACCACGAAAGGCTCGCTCTGGGCGACCCTCGTTGCGGAAGGAGTCTCCGCCCACGCCTCCCAGCCGCAGCTTGGCGACAACGCCATTCTCAAGCTCAGCCGCGCCCTGCTCCTCCTCCAGGAAACACTCGCACCCCGTCTCGCCGCCTACGACCACCCAGTCCTCGGCCACTCCACGATGAACATCGGCACCATCCAGGGAGGCTCCGCACCGAACATCGTCCCGAACAAAGCCACCGCCCAGATCGACATCCGCCAGACACCCACCCTCCACGGCGCGGGCGGCGCACTCCAGCTCCTCCGCGAGACCATCGCGGAGCTACGTCTTCCCTTGGAAATGAGCCACGCCGATGAAAACCCGCCGATGGAAACCGAAACCGACGATCCATACATCCAACGCCTCCTCGCCACCGATCCACGCACCGAACTCACCGGTGCCCCCTGGTTCTCCGATGCCGCCCACCTCTCCGCCGTCGGACTCCCGTCCATCTGCCTCGGCCCCGGCTCCATCGACCAAGCACACACCAAGGACGAGTTCATCGATATCGGTAAGCTAGAGGAAGGAAAGGCGTTCTTCGCGAAGTTCATCCGCTCGCTCGCGGATTGAACCCCACGGCAGGGAAAATCCGGCTTTCAGCTCCGACGGAAAGTGTGTATCTTACTCACATGTCTGTTTTGGTACATTCACCGATCTCATCCTCACCCAAGATCCTTGGCGGTACCATCGTGTTCACAGGCACCCGCGTTCAAGCCCAGACACTTTTGGACTATCTAAACGATGGCTTCACGATTGATGAATTCCTTGAATACTTCCCATCGGTCACAAGGGAGGATGCAGAGGAGTTTCTGCGGATGTTAGAGAAATCCTCGTAATGAAGATCATTTTTGACGAGAATGTTCCATGGCTACTACGTCAGTTCCTTACAAATCATGAGGTCACAAGCGTTCCGCGCGAGGGATATGGTGGTATTGAGAATGGTGAATTGCTCGCAAAATTGGAGGAATATTTCGATATCTTTATCTTGGCGGACAAAAACCTTCGTTATCAGCAGAACCTCCGAGAAAGGACTATAGCGATCATCGAGTTACCTACGAACCGATGGCCTATCCTGAAGTCGCTCCGTGAGGAAATCACATCTACAGTAGATGCCGCACCACCGGGATCATATACAGTCATCGATTGATCCCCCATGACCGAACTCATCCTCAACGAAGCGATCTACAAAAGGATCATTGAGGAGGAAATCCCCTCTGCAGAGCGTTTCCTCTGGATCGTCACTGCGGATATCAAGGACATGCATGTCATCAGGGGGCGGCGGTCTGTTCCCTTTCTCGCGGTGCTTGCGGAACTGGTCGAGAGCGGAGTGGCCGTCCGCCTGCTCCATGCGAAAGAGCCTGGGCCGCGTTTCCGACAGGATTTCGACCGCTACCCAGTCCTCATCGAGAGCGATCTCTTCGAGCGCATCCTCTGCCCGAGGGTTCATACCAAGGCCATCCTCATCGACGGAAAAAAAGCATTCATCACCTCCGCAAACCTCACCGGAGCCGGCCTCGGCGCAAAGCATCCCGACAAGCGCAATTTCGAAGCGGGAACCCTGACCGACGAGAAACAGCACGTCGCCCCCCTCATGGAATGGATCGATTCCCTCTACCTCGGTGAATTCTGCGGACGCTGCCGCCTCCGCGCCATCTGCCCAGATCCTTTGGATGAGTAGCGATTTCCATTCCCCATTTCCCCCAGCTTCGCCTAGTCTCCGCCCGTGCCGAACAGCCGCGATAACCCCTCTTGGAAGACCGATGGAAAATTCTTCCACCGGGGCGGTAACCGCGAGTGGATGAGAGCGGTGACCTATGGCCCGTTCCCTCCTGAAAAAGAGCGCCCGGCAGCCGTAGATTTTCCACGTATCCGTGAAGCAGGATTCAATACATTGCGGGTTTTCACCCTGCCAGATCAGGCCTTTCTCGATGCGGCAGAAAAGGCAGGACTCCAGGTATTCGGCGGGATCGATTCCTGGCAATACGCGGATTTCCTGTCCCGTCCCGGCGTTCTCTCCGGAGCTAAAGTCACCCTCTCCGAATGGCTAAAAACACACGCCGACCATCCAGCACTTTCTGGCGTTTATGTCGGAAATGAAGTTTCCTCCGATCTTGTGAGATGGATGGGACCCGCCGTCGTTCGGCGCGCCATCGAGGATTTGATCGAGCTTGGCCGCGGCATCGCACCCCACCTGCTTTTCGCCTACGCAAACTACCCGTCCACCGAATACCTCGAACCGGCAAATGCGGACTTTTCATCCTTCAATATCTACCTAGAGGAACCCGAAGCTTTCGCCAACTACCTCCGCAGACTGCAGAACATCGCCGGAGACAGGCCGCTGGTGGTTTCCGAGTTTGGGATGGATTCTTTCCGCAACGGCACGGATACCCAGGCTTCAGTGATTCGCTGGGCGCTGGAAACCTCCCACCGCGAGGAAACGGCGGGAATGACGATCTACTCATGGTGCGATCTTTGGGAGAACAACGGAGCAGAAATCACGGACTGGAGCTTCGGACTCACCGACCGGGAAGGTTCAGCCAAACCCGCCCTCGCTGCTTGTGAAACCTTCACCCCGCCGCCGCCCGCCGCGCCAGCTAGCCGCTTTTCTGTGATCGTCTGCACCCGCAACGGCAGAAAAAATATTGCAGCCTGCCTCCGTAGCATCGCGGCCATGACCGGCGGGCCATACGAAACCATCGTCGTCGATGACGGATCCACCGATGGCACGTCCGAGTTCATCTCGAAAGATTTCCTCGAAGTCCGCCTGCTCACCATCCCGCCCTCCGGCCTCAGCGCCGCACGCAATGCTGGTGCCGCCGCTGCCAAGGGAGAGGTCTTCGCATTCACTGATGACGACTGCGAACCGGATACCGAATGGATCGCCCGTCTCGACAAGGCTTTCCGAGATCCTGACATCGCAGCAGCAGGTGGCCCCAACCTTCCACCTCCCGCCCGCACCTTGGAAGAGGCGGTGATCCGCGCCGCGCCCGGTGCGCCCAGTCACGTTCTGTTAGACGACACCCGTGCAGAGCATCTCCCCGGTTGCAACATCTCCGTGCGCCGCGAGGCTTTTGAAAAAATCGGTGGATTCGATCCCATCTTCCGCACCGCAGGGGATGATGTCGACTTCTGCTGGCGGCTCAGTGATGCGGAATTCGCAATGGGCTTCGTCCCCGGCGCATTCGTCTGGCATTGGCGGCGTCCTTCGATCCGCGCGTTTCTCAGACAGCAGACCGGCTACGGGAAAGCCGAGAAACTGCTTTTGAAAAAGCACCCGCAGAGATTCACGGCGAACGGAGAGGCGCGCTGGGAGGGCTTTATCTATGGTGGGGGCAGCGTCCGTGCGGCGGGCGACTCCATCATTTATTACGGATCCATGGGGCAGGCGGGTTACCAATCGATCGTCAACCGCATGCTCCCCCTCCGCCAGGTTGATTCCGCCTTCAAAAGTTTCTGTTCCGGAAACCTCCTCTCTCTGGTGAAAATCTTCCAACCCGCCATCCGGCGCTGGGCACGGAATCGCAGAGTAAAATTCACTCTCCCGGCATTTCCGAAAAGCTCGCAACAAGAGGAAATTCAGGAGTTCCGCATCCCGGGATCCGGTGGCAAAGACCGCTTCCATTACCTCGACCTCCTTCTCGATGACGGCTGGCAACCCGCAGGCGATACCGACCCTTGGGACGTAACTAAAGACGGCACAAAAGTCCTCATAGCCACCGAAAGACTAAACCACAACCACACCGTAAACCTCTTCCGTGTCTTGGGCGATCACATCGCCCTCTTGCCACTGATCACAATGGGAGCGCAGCGGACATAGACGGCCAATAAAATCAAACCCGCCGTCAAATCACTGATCACTTTTAACTTCCACATGTCTCTACTAACCAAAGACTACGATTTCCACCTCCCAGAGGAACTCATCGCCTCACGACCACTCCCGGATCGTGCAGCTTCGCGTATGCTCGTAATTCACCGCGATACGGGGCGGATCGAGCACCGGATGTTCGCTGACTTTGAAAGTTACCTGAAAGCGGAAGATCTCCTCGTCCTCAATAATACCCGAGTCATTCCCGCCCGGCTTTTTTCCGACGACGGTCGCACGGAGCTGCTTTGCCTCAACCAACTATCCCCGACCGTCTGGCGCTGCCTCGCAAAGCCAGGCAAGCGGATGAAAGTCGGCAGAAGCGTTGTCGTCGGCGGAACGAATGGAACCGTAGTGGAAGTTTTCGAGAACGGCGACCGCCTGATCGAATGGGATGCGGCGCTAGACATTCACAAACACGGCCATCTCGCACTGCCGCACTACATGGGTCGCGAGGACGAGGAGATGGACAAAGAGCGTTACCAAACCGTTTTTTCAAGAGAGGAGGGAGCCATCGCAGCACCAACAGCAGGGCTCCATTTCACTTCGGAAATGCTCGAAAGGATACGCCACGACTTCATCACCCTCCACGTGGGAGTAGGCACCTTCCGCCCCGTCTCCGTGGACAATATCGAGGAGCACGAGATGCACTCGGAGAGATACTCCGTCGCCGGGGAAACTGCAAATGCGATCAACTCCGCATCCCGTGTCATCGCAGTCGGCACCACGGTCACCAGGGTTCTCGAATCACTCTCCGGCGAAACCTCACGCATCACTTCGGAAGAAAACCAATCCGGCGCGACGGACATTTTCATCCACCCGCCCTACAGTTTCAAAGCCATCGACGGTCTGCTCACCAACTTCCACCTACCCCAATCCACCCTCATCATGCTCGTCTCCGCCCTCGCCGGACGCGAACTCACCCTCGAAGCCTACCGCCAAGCAGTCGCGGAAAAGTATCGCTTCTATTCCTATGGCGACTGCATGTTAATCATCTGAACGCAACCTCTGCTTTGAGGTTTAAAGTTTAGAATTTAAAGTTTATGAAAATCATCTCATGGAACGTGAACGGAATCCGCGCCGCTCTCAAAAAGGGCATGGCGGATTTCCTCTCCACTGAAAACCCAGACATCCTCTGCCTCCAGGAAACGAAAGCCCGTGAGGAGCAGGTGGAACTCCCCTTGGAATTCGGCGCTTACAAATCTTACTGGAACTCCGCAGACAAGCCCGGCTACTCCGGCACTGCCATTTTCTCCAAGCAAGCGCCGCTCAACGTCTCGCACGGTTTCGGGATCGAAGAACACGACAAGGAAGGCCGCGTGATCACCCTCGAATATCCAGATTTTCACCTCGTGAATGTTTACACGGTCAATGCGAAGGATGGACTCCTCCGCTTACCTTACCGTTTGGAATGGGACACCGCGTTCCGGCGGCATCTCAACGAACTTACGAAAACAAAACCCGTAATGTTCTGCGGAGACCTCAACGTAGCCCACAACGAAATCGATCTCGCCCGCCCAAAGGCGAACCACAAAAGCGCCGGTTTCTCCGATGAAGAACGTGCAAGTTTCACGGAACTATTGGACAGCGGTTTCGTGGATACCTTCCGCCATTTTTATCCCGACAAGACCGAAGCATACAGCTGGTGGTCATACCGGGGCGGCGCACGCCAAAGGAACGTCGGATGGAGACTCGATTACTTCGGAGTCTCCCCCGCACTCGTTGAGCGCTTGAAGGCTGCGAGCATTTTACCGCACGTCTTGGGATCGGATCATTGTCCGGTGGCGATTGAGCTGGAATAGCCGCAATAGCAAGAGGCACGCCACTGCGTTGAAGATGCTAGAGTCCGGTGCAATCACAATATCATCCCAACGCCAGAATCTGTGACCGTCATTCATTTTCGATTAACAAACCGGGCACTGGTTGATCGTCTGAAAAAAATCGTTGCCTTTGTTGTCCACTAGAATGAAGGCGGGAAAATTCTCGACTGTAATTTTCCAGACGGCTTCCATCCCGAGTTCGGGAAACGCGACGACCTCCTGGGAACGAATATGGTTTTTCGCGAGGAGCGCTGCGGGGCCTCCTGCCGATCCAAGGTAGAAACCGTCGTTTTTCTTGCAGGCATCGGTGACCTGTTGGGAGCGGTTGCCTTTCGCGAGCATGACCATTGAGCCTCCGTTGGATTGGAAGAGATCGACGTAGCCATCCATGCGCCCGGCGGTCGTAGGCCCGAAGGAACCGGAGGCCATGCCTTTCGGTGTCTTGGCGGGACCAGCGTAATAGACGGGGTATTTCCGGAAATACTCCGGAAGCTCGCCTTCTGCTTCGAGTATTTCCTTCATCTTCGCATGGGCGGAATCACGGGCGACGATGATCGTTCCACTAAGCGCAAGCGCGGTAGTAACGGGATATTTGGAAAGTGTTTCCAAGGTCTTCTCCATCCCTTGGTCGAGATCGATCTCTACGCCTTTAAATTTCCAATCAGCGTATTTTTCCGGGATGAATCTGCCGGGGTTCTTCTCCAGCTTTTCGAGAAAAATTCCCTTTTTCGTGATCTTCGCCTTCGCCTGTCTATCGGCGGAGCAGGAGACGCCGATCCCGACTGGGCATGACGCGCCGTGTCTAGGAAGTCGTACGACCCGCACATCCAGCGCGAAATATTTCCCGCCGAACTGCGCGCCAATTCCGATCTCCTGTGCGTCCTTGAGAAGTTCTTTCTCCAATTTTAAATCCCGGAAGGCGCGTCCGTGTTCGTTCCCACTCGTCGGCAGCGCATCGTAATAACGCGTGCTCGCCATCTTTACCGTCTTGAGATTCGTTTCCGCAGAGGTTCCGCCGATCACAAAGGCAAGGTGATAGGGCGGGCAAGCAGCCGTCCCGAGAGATTTCATTTTCTCGATGCAGAATTCTTTCAAGCGCTTCGGATTCAGTAGCGCCTTAGTTTCTTGGTAGAGGAAAGTCTTGTTCGCAGAGCCACCGCCTTTGCTGACGAAGAGGAATTTGTATTCGTCGCCTTCGGTCGCGTAGAGATCGATCTGTGCGGGGAGGTTTGTATTGGTATTTACCTCTTCAAACATCGTCAGTGGAGCGGTCTGGGAGTAGCGGAGGTTTTCCTTGGTGTAGGTATTGTAAACACCCCTGGTCAGATGCTCGGCATCGTCGCAATCCGTCCAGACGCGCTGACCTTTCTTCCCGATAATCGTGGCGGTTCCGGTGTCTTGGCAGGCAGGTAATATCCCATGAGAGGCGATCTCCGCGTTTTTCAAAAGCATCAAAGCAACCATGCAATCGTTTTTGGATGCTTCGGGATCGTCGAGAATAGCCGCGACCTGCGCTAGATGGCTGCTCCTCAGTGTAAAATTGATCGCACGGATCGCTTCGCCAGCCAGCAGGGTCAGATCCTCCGGCGCGACTTTTAAAATTTCTTTCCCCTCGAATTGCGAAACCTCAAACCCGCCCTCGCGTATGCATTCGTATTCCGTTTCATCCGCACCCAAGGGGAACGGATCCTGATAGAAAAACTCCTTATCACTCATGTCGCGACCATCCTAGACAGTGGTGGCGTGAAATGAAATTTAATTTCTGATCAAGGGATCTCCAATGCTTCCATTTCCTGATTCATGCGCTCCATCAGGCGTTCCATGTCGCTCAGGTGCCTGCGCTGGCGCTGAAGACTAGGACGCTTTCCCATCGCACGGATTTTCGGAATGAGTTCGCGTTGCTGCTTTGCGAGCATCTGTTCACGCGCAGTCTGCTTTGTACGCGCTTCGGCGACCGTATCGTATTCACCTTTCAGCAAATCCATTACTACCTCACTGCCCATGATGTAGGTTCTCGTCCGGTCGGCACGCGCGAGCGTGATCCCAACGATCCGCCCCTCCAGATCGACCACGGGTCCGCCAAGGCGGTCATGCTCGATTCTCATGTCCGACTGGACGACTTTAGAAAAACCGCTGCGCACCTTGCTGGTTTTGCCTCCCATGCGCTCCATCTGGTTCAGCCTGTCGCCGGAAAACTGACCAGTGACCGGCCTGTTAGAGAGCAGGACTTCGAAGGCGCGTTCCTTGCCGGCAGATTCAACTAGTATATTGACGGTATCACCGGGCTGTTTGGCGGCTAGAGCGTTCTTGAGTTCGAACAAGCCGGCTACATTGCGATCATCGACTTTGAGAATCACATCGCCCGCCTGCAGTCCAGCGTTCTCCGCACCATACTCCGGCTGGACGTTCGAGATACGGACGCCTTCCCCTTTGTATTCCAGATCCGCCATGATTCCGAGATGAGCCTGATCGGTTTCACGGAGATTTCTTTCCAGAACACTAACTACGCCGAAGGCAACAGGCTTTCCAGTCGGTTGGGGGGCGGTCAGGAACTTCCCGAGAGTAAGATTGGATGGATGAAACTTGGCGGGAGTAAGTTTTGCCGAACTTTCCTCAAACCCTTCTCCAGCGTTCAAAACCTTTCCGCCTTTTCCAAGCTCCAATAGCACAAGGTCCTCTTCGGAGAAAACGCCGACGATTTCCACCGAGTAGGATTCCTTGCCATCCGTCTGGACTTGGAGGGAGTTGGTAAAGCGCTCGACCTCACTCCATTTCGTGAGCACCTGGCCGCCATCTCCGACAACCGTTCCATACGCGAGGATTTTTGGCCGACGGGAGTTGCCCCAAATTCGGACGGTGGATTTTGCGGCCTCCGCGATTACGGGTTGGAGCGCCTTATTAAAGGCATCAGACTGCCTGTTCACTTCGGCTTCTTCGGCCGGCCTCATGAGAGGCACTTCGTTCTTGTCCTTCCCTTGTCCGGGTGCCGCCATCGACAGCCCAGCGAACAAAAGTAACCACTGCAATCGTTTCCGAATTTTCATCGTGTTTTGTAAAGTTCCTCCCGTTTCACCAGTTCCACCTCGATCTCAAGCTTCGCGCGATCTCGCAAAATTCCGAGTTTCACCACATCGCCCACTTCGTGTTTGATCAGCACTTGCTGGAGTTCAGCACCCTCTTTCACCCGTTCCCCATCTACTGAAAGAATGAGATCTCCGACCCGCACCCCGGCGGCGGCGGCAGGCGACTCCGGCTCAACTTTCTGGACCGAAACTCCAGCGGTGCCTCGTTGCATACCCATGCCGATTCCGAGCACAGGGGTCTCGGGGTTTGCCAGCGGATTCATCTGAAGCTCACCCCATGTTTCCCCAGCCAAGAGGCGATCCCAGTCATCTTTCAACCCATCGATACCCGAGTGGTTGTTCGTTTTCCAAGACCAGCCAATCGAGGAATTGATACCGACTAGTTTCCCGTTGAGATCGAACAAGGGGCCGCCCGAATCGCCACCGATCAGGGTAGCGTCTGTCGTGAAATAATTTCCCGGCCCATCCGACATCACCCTGCCGAACCGAATTGGAGGAGTGCGGAGTGGATCGAACCCGGCGGAGTGACCTAGAGCGATCACCCAATCGCCAGCGACAAGAGGCTTCGATTCACCCAACTCCACAAAAGGCCATGGCCCCTCTTCCACGATCTTCACCATGCCGACGTCCTTGGAGAAATTTGAACCGAGGACTTTTCCCAGCCATTTTTTCCCGTCAGCGAAATATACATCCACCTCCTTGAGCCCTTGGGTGACGTGTGCAGCAGTGAGGATCAGTCCGTCCTTGGAAACAATCACCCCGGATCCCGACGAGCCGCTTTTTTCAGCTACGAGAGCAACCGTGGCCGGAAGCGACTTTTCGGCGACCTTACGGACTTTCCCCTCAAGCTTGATCAGGTCAGCAATAGTGGCCGCAGGTTCGCGAGCTTGCGCCACTCCAGCAAGAAACATCAGTCCGAGTCCGGTAAGTAAAACTCTCATCACTCCGAACAATCGACACCATTCTGCTGATTCGTCTAGGCATTTCGGTTCCGTCCCCTGTGATTTTCGCCGGAACTTTACAGTTTCCTGTTTGAAGTTTCCGCCTATCTTCCTATCCAAGAGCTGCAATGGCAAAACGCAAACAACAGTCAAACAAGGCCCGCAAGAAAGCCGCCCCCCGCAGGTCGGAAGGCCCGTTTTCGTGGCTTCTGTTCTGGCCTTTCCACCTGCTTTTCGTATTTACACGCGGGCTTTCGACGCCGCTTCGCATCCTCCTTCGGCTCGCAGGAATTCCCGCAGTCGCAGGGCTCTACGTTCTTGCCGTCCTATCTGTTATCTACGGTTTCCGCTCCTCCGGGTATGATCTCAACCGCATCAACCTCATGCCTGAGCGGACGATTATTCTCGACCGGCAGGGCACTGAAATCGGGCGCATCCACGGGGAAAAACGCTCCATCGTGCCTCTCAAAGACGTCTCGGAGGATTTCCGGAAAGCGATTCTCGCCCGCGAGGACGAGCGCTTCTACTCCCACGGAGCGATCGACATCATCGGTATTGGCAGGGCGATACTGAAAAATATAGAAGGAAAACGGGAGGGAGCCTCCACGATCACCCAACAGCTCACCTCCGATGTCTTTCAGCTAAAGCTCGGCGAAAAACGCGGCGATCTCCCCCGCCAGCTCGACCGGAAGATGCTCGAGATCGCAATTGCTTTCCGTATCAACGCAGCTCTCTCCAAAGACCAGATTCTCGAAGCCTACATCAATCAGATCAACTGGGGCCGCCAGATCAAAGGCATAGGCGAAGCATCCCGCATCTATTTTGAAAAACACCCTGCAGAGTTAACCCTTTCGGAATCTGCCCTTCTAGCCGGCATCGTCCGCGGCCCCGATGCCTACAATCCCTTCAGCTCCATGAAAGCGGCGGAACGAGAGCGCAACACCACCCTCGCTCGAATGGTCGTCGCCGAGAAAATTTCCCAATCCCAAGCGGATGAGGCGAAGAAAGAACCCATCATCGTACGCCCAGCTTGGCGCCGCGACTACCAGCAATCCTACGCAATGGATGCGATTCGCCGTGATCTTGAAATTATTCTTGAGCAGGAAAACATCCAACTCGGCGGCCTAACCATTACCACCACCATCGACCAGCGCCTCCAGACCATCGCTGAGGAAGCACTCGATAAGAAACTCCGCGAAACCGAACGCCTCTCCGGCTTCAAGCACCAGACCCGCGCTGCTTGGCAAAATCTGCCCAAGGATGAACGCAAGAATCCGCAATACATCCAGGGAGCCGCCGTGCTCATAGAGAACCGCACAGGAGCCGTGCTCTCCCTCGTCGGCGGGCGGGATGCAAACGAATCCCAGTTCAATCGAGCCATCCAGGCACGCCGCCAGATCGGCTCCATTTTCAAGCCCTTCGTCTATCTCGCAGCCTTCGACAAAGGCCTCCGTCCCTCCACCTCGATTTCCGATGGCCCAATCCGCCGGGGCGAAATCAAGGGTGCCCCCACGTGGAAACCAAGCAACTCCGACGGAAAGTTCGGCGGAATGAACCCGGCTTCCTACGGCCTCATCCGCTCCCGCAACACCATGTCGGTTCGCATCGGTAACTACGCGGGCATTTCTAAAGTAAAGGAAGTCTCACGCATGGCAGGCTTCGGCACCGCCATGCCGGAAACACCCTCCTCTTACCTCGGATCATGGGAAGCCACTCCTTGGGAAGTTGCCACGGCATACACAATTTTCCCCAACGACGGCACCCGCTACCGTCCTTACCTCATCTCCGAAATCAAAGACCGCGACGGCAACATCCTCTATACGACCCCGCCTCTCTCCTACCCCGCCACCAACACCGGATCCGCATGGTCTGTCTCGAAAATCCTCGAACAGGTCGCCACCACAGGTACCGCAGCAGCAGTCAAGCGCCTCGGCTTTGACAAGGACGCCGCAGGTAAAACCGGAACCACCAATGATTTCAAAGACGCATGGTTCGCCGGCTACACCTCCACCCTCACCTGCGCCGTGTGGGTAGGATTCGATCAGCCAAAAAGAACCATCAGCCGCGGATATGGCTCCGTACTAGCTCTCCCAGTCTGGGTGGAAGTCATGAAAACCGCCGACCGTCTCGGCTACAAAGCAGGCGACCTCCACTCGAACATCCGCATGATTTCCGCCGAACTCTGTAAGCTTTCAGGAAAACGCGCCACCAGCGGTTGCCACCGGGCGGGAACTTCATCTACAGAGCAAATTCCAGCAGATACCGCTCCGGATTCCACCGACCTCTGCCCGATCCATCCGGCGAAAGCCCAGCCCGTTTCCGAGAAGAACATTCCGCCTCCATCACGCCAGCGCCCTCGTCAACAGACTCCACCACCACGTGCCAAACCAGTGCGCGAAACTCCACCGCTACGGGCGGAAACCGTGAAGGAACGCCCGCTTCGCGCCCAACCTGTCCAAGAACCCGCAACGCAACGCGCCATCCCGGTTGACTGAAACCGAGATTTCTTTCAAACAACCCGTCCACCCCACGGCATTTAATTACCACAAGACCATGAAACTCGGCAAATCACCAATCTCTTCAAACTCTTCCCTTCAACATTCAACGTTCGATGTTCGACCTTCGATGTTCCCCGCGAACGGCTTCACCCTGCTCGAAATCGTCATCGTGCTCGGCATCATCGCTGTCATCCTCGGTGGCTCTATCGCTGTCGTAGGAAAACTTGGTGACGGTGCGAAACTCCAGCGCTTCACATCCGATGTAAATACGATATCTTCAGCCATTTCCACCTACAAGCTGAACGCTGGCACCGCTCCGACCACCCAACAGGGACTCCAGGCGCTGGTCACGAAACCAACCTCGACCCCAGTCCCGAAACGCTGGACGCAGCTAGCCAAGGAAATCCCGCTCGATCCATGGCAGAAGCCATACCAATACCGCAACCCCGGCAAAAAAGACCCCAGCGACTTTGAAATCTATACCAGTGGCCCCGACGGCCAGGAAGGCACCGAAGATGACATGTCATCCCAGGATTAGCGGCAGCGTAGCTGCGGCGTCTCCGCCGCAGGCCGTGGAAACCCCGTCTCGGGGTATTTTCAGCAGAGGCTTCACCCTCCTAGAAATCGTCATCGTCCTAGCCGTCTCCGCCCTCATCATCGGCGGAGCCATCACCACGGTGATCCTTTCCTCCGCCGAGCGGAAACTAAAAAACGCGTCCAGCGAGATCGAACTCTTCGCGAAACGGGCACGCACTGCAGCCATTCTCCACCAGACTCCCTACGCGATCCAATTCCGCCCCGGCACGGTGAACATCCTTCCCTTTGCGGAAACCCCGGAACTCAACCGCACCACAGCTCTCGGCAACGAAATCGGAGGCAAGGGAGTAGAGGAAAACACCCGTCCAACTCTCCGCGACACCATTAATATTGATACGGACATTCTCCTGACCATCCGCCACTGGAATACTAACAATTTCACCACTCCCACGGAAAACCTCGTCCCCACCTGGCGTTTCGATCCCGACGGACTTTCCGAGCCGCTAACCGTCCGCCTCACCATAGGCGAAAGCTACGCGCAAGACACCTACCACCCCCTCACCGCCACCATCGCCGATTCCGAACTCGACGCCAAATAAGGAGTCGGGACATTCCTGTCCCGACAACCCTCTTGCATTGAGGTTTAAAGTTTAACGTTTAAAGTTTCTGCTCACCACACCAACAAATCCCAGAAAACGACAAGGCTTCCTCTTATTAGAGGTAGTCCTCGCACTGGGTATTTTTGCAATTGCCGCCACCGGCATGGCAGTCGCTTTCCACCGCATGGCCGAGGCAGCTTCTCTCGCCCAGACCGAGATGCGGATCACACGTATCCTCGATTCCGCCCTCACCGAACAGCTCTCCTTCCCCACCCTCGAAGAAGGCGTCACCCAGATCCCTGTCGAAGGCACAGATATCGAACTCGATGTGGTCATCGAACCCATCGAAGACCTGGAAAACCAGGACGGAGAACTTCTCCAGCAGATGTATCGTATCGAAATCACCGCAAACTGGTTCGCAAATGGAGCATGGCAATCGCGCTCAGCAGAAACCTGGCGATATAACCTGATGTATCAGCCATGAAAGGGATATTGGACATAGGAAATTCAGTGATTGGGGTGCGAAACAATACCCAATCATCTAATCATCCAGTCTCCCAATCTCCCTATCCCCGGCGCCCTGTTTCCCGCAGGGATGGCTTCACGCTCCTAGAGCTGGTAATCGCCCTCCTCCTCATCGCCCTCCTCGTCGGCATGGTCTTCTCCACCGCCCGTTCTTCGCTTATTCTTGGTAACTCAGTGGTGCAGACCCAGAACGAGGAGATGCTGCATCAGGCATTTTTCGAACTCTTGGAAAAACGCTTTGCCGCCCTACCGGGAAATACCCGCATGGATCTGGTTGTAACGGATGGGGGGTCTCATTACATAACAGACCTTACACTTGAGCAGGTTCCGCTTTCCTTCACATGGGGAGGGCAAGAGCGCACGGCAAAGGCCATCCAACTCTCCACGGTGAAGCGCCGTTCCGGCTTTCTCGACATCGTCCTCCGCTACTACGAAAACGAAATTATCGATCCGGACTCAACCACCGGCTCCGGTTTCGCCTCTTCAGCAGACGAAGAACCATTCGCAGAAATCATCCTGCTAACGGATGTCGCATACTTCGAATGGCGTGCACTCGATGGCCGGACGATGGAATACCAGTATGACTGGGACTTACCAGGCCGCCTTCCACTACAGATGGAACTCAGTTGTAAATTCGGCGCATCCGGAGAGGAAATACGTCAAATTTTTTGGATTCCACCACGCCAGAACCCGGAGGTATTCATGCGCCAGCTCCAGCAATCCGCAGGTCAGGGAGGCGGAGGCACGACAAATCCCGGGAACGGAACCGATGTGGAAATCCCGAATATCGAAATAAATCCGCGACCCGGTGGTAGAAGCGGCGGCGGACAAGAAAACAACAACCTGCCACCAGGCGTAACCCCTCCAGGCAAATGAGAACCTCCACCCCTCCATCCCAAAAGGGAGCAGCCCTGATCGCAGTGCTCTGGCTCATCGCGATCCTAGGTCTAGCCGCGGTCACCACCCTCCGCGTGATCTCCTTCGACATGGAGGTCGTAACCGCGAAAATCCACGGCTCCCGCGCGTTTCAACTCGCCGAAATGGGTATCGCCATCGGATGCAATCCCTCTGTCGAACGCAACGACCCACTCCTCCATCGCATGGATGAGGCCAACAACGAGGAGATAAACATCACCCTGACTTCAGAGGGCGCTCGTTTCAACATCAACACCCTCATCTTCGCAGAAGACAAAACCCTCATCCGATCAATCTTCATCCATTGGGGGCTTGATCTCGATTCAGCCCAAGCCCTCACCGACGCCTTTACCGACTGGACCGATCGCGACGACCAATCCGCCCTCAACGGTGCAGAGGTCGAGGATTACGAAAAAATTGGTCGTCTCAACCAACCCTTCAACCGCCCGTTCTACGACATAGAGGAAATGAGACTCGTCCTCGGCATGGATCAGATCGAAGCCCTCCGCCCCGACTGGCGCGACTGGTTCACCGTCTGGTCCAGCGGCACGCTCGACCTCAACGAGGCTGATGCCGAACTCATCTCAGTCGCCGCAGACGTCACCGAATCCATAGCCTCCATCATCCCTGAAACCGTCCGTGGCACCGACGATGTCCGCGACACGGAGGACGACGTTCCTTTCCAAGACGTCACCTCCGCGCTTTCCCTGCTTGGCATCGGCGGCGATTCAAGTCAGTTAATTGCAGCACGATTCACTACCGACGATACAACCATCCGAATCACATCCACCGCCCGCTCCGGCGATGCGAAACGCCGCATCACCGCCATCGTCCGCAATCGAACCGGCAGACCCGCCCTCCTCGACCGCACCACAGAAATCGTTCCTTGAAAATTAAACTCTAAATTTTAAACCTCAAGGAAGAGGCTCGCGCCAAAATATATCTATTCCGCTCCACTATCCTCTTCCTTGAGGTTTAACGTTTAAAACTTAAAGTTTCCCCTTTTATGGCCAAATCCTCCACCAACCTGCTCCTTGTCCCCGGCGAAACCTCTTGGGAAGTCTGGACTGGCGGCTCCGCAGGCGCGGAACCGGCTGTCGTCGATTCCCCTCCAGCAGCGAAACCTTCGGAAATCGACAAACTCCCGCCAGGTGAAGTAATTCTATTTTTCCCGATCAAGGCACTCACCGCCCTGCCCATGCAAGTCCACACTGGGGACGACTCGCTTTTCGCCGATCTCGCAGAGACCCATGCCGAGCGACTCGGCTTCCGCCCCGATCCCTTCGCCGGGCAACTCACAGACGTTTTTCCTCTTTTTACGAATTCCGAAACTTCGACCATCCTTTCCGTAATCCTCCGCACTCCTGAAACGGAAGACCTTCCGAAAAAATCCCCGAAAGCCTTCGATATCTCAGCGCGAGCGTTTCAAGTAAAAGGAAACCTTCTGAGCCTCTGGCGCGAACTCGGCCAATGGGTCTTCGCGATCCACAAGGAAGGGAAACTGATTTACTGCCAGGCCACCTCCTCATCCGCCGCTTCGCCCGATGCCTCCCTCGCACGCGAGATTCGCATCGCCATCGCCCAGCTTTCTCTCCAAGGCCTCGATGCTTCGCCATCCCGCGCCACCGTCTGGTCTTCCGATCCGGAAACAGATACCTCGCACATTTCCAAAACACTCTCTCTACAGACCGATCTCCAGCCGAGACCAGCTCCGGTTCTGCCAGATCCACTCAGCAAGCTTCTCCCAGCAGACGTCCGCGCCGCTCGCCGCGAGGCAACCAAACGCCGCAACCTAACACTCGCCATCGCAGCGGTCGCCATCGCCTATTTCGGCACTATCGGCTATCTCGGCTACCAGCTTTGGAAAACGAATTCCACTACCAAGGAGCTGAATGCCCGCGTCGCACAGGTGTCACCTGAAGGCGAAGCCTACGCCCTGCATATTTCCAAATGGGACGAACTCGAATACGCCATCGACAAGAACTATAACACCGTCGACATCCTCAGCAGGGTCGCCCGCTCCATCCCGCCCAACTCCGGACTACGGCTCAAAACCGCCGACATTTCCCCAACAGAAATCCGCTTGATCGGCGAGGCTCCGCAGGCACGATCCGTGAACCAATTTTCCCAGAACCTCACGAAAAACAACGATCTCGCCGCCTTCGATTGGCAGTTGCCCGAGCCGAAACAATCGAGCCGTGGCTGGGAGTTCGTCTTCACCGGCACTACCCCGCTGGCCACCCCTTAAAAACCTCGAGCCGACCGGAGGGAAAGGAGATGCAGAGACCGAGGGAACGAGAGTGGGGACACGCGATATCCCCAATCCCCCAATCCCTATTTTCTCTTCCCTTCCCCCCCGTTTCCACCAATCCTCCGTCCTCCGCGAAATCCTATTTTCACCGACAAACCCCGTTCCCTCCGGCATTTCCTTACCGTATCCACTATGTCTTCGCGCGAAAAAAACCTCCTAGCTCTACTTCTCGTCGCGGGATTCATTATTCTGAACTTTTTCCTTTATACTCTCTACGTCCAGAAAAAGAACCTGTTCGAAACAGGATTCACTACTGCGAAGAACAATCTGCAAAAGGCCATCGTTCAGCAGGAAATGTCCGGCCAGCTCGCCGAGGAAATAGAATGGCTCAGCCAGAACGAGCCCGATCCGATCGCCTACCAGGAAGTCCAGACCAAGCTCCAGCAGTTCGCGGAAAGCCAGGCACGCAATCTCGGACTAACCATTAAACGCCAGGAACTCCTTCCCACCGATACCAGCGGTGTCCGTTACAACCGCGCCCAAGTTAGGATCGATCTCACCGGCCAAGAGCAAGCACTCTATCGCTGGTTCGATGCCATCAACGATCCCACCGCTTTCCGCTCAGCTTTCCAGATTCGCATTTCGCCAAACGGCAAGGACGACACACTTATCGACTGCTCCGCAACCCTCGCCCAATGGTTCACGCCCGCAACGTGACCCACTTTCCTGCCATGAAACACCTTTCCATCCTGCTCCTCACGGCCGCCAGTTTCTACCCCCTCGTAAACGCTGGCATACCGAGAAAGGAACCACTCGTGAAATACACCGGTCTCTGGACGAAGAGCCCTTTCACATCCAAGCCCCCACCGGTTACAGCAGGTCCAACCGTGAACCCACTCGACGACTTCACCCTCACCGGTATTGCCCCAGTCCCCGGCGGCTACCGTATCACGATCATCAGCAAGAAAAACCCGGAGCTAAAAAAAGTAATCGAACCCGGAAGAACGGGAGAATTCACCGTCGTTTCCGTAAACCGGAATCCTGACAAAGCGCTAGGCACCACAGTCGTTCTTTCCACCGGTTCAGTCCAAGGCACTGTCTCCTTCGAGAAAGAAATGCTAACCCTTAAAGCACCTCCCGCTCCCAAGCGGCAGCAAGTCAAACTCCCTCCCGGCATCAGACCAGGTCAGGCAAACCCAGCCCGGGCCAATACAGCCAAGCGCCAGCCGCGTCCCCGCATCGTCCCGCCACCGACCCCGGCCAACACCAGAGGCAAGAAACAGCCGACGAACAAGAACAACAAAAACCGCTCCAATCGTCGCTAGTAGTCCCCTTACTTTTCCCCATCCATTTTTCCCATTTCGAGTTTCGAATTTAAAACTTAGAGTTTCATCTCCATGCGCCGCTTTCTTCCCTACCTCTCCATCCTGCTTTCCTGTGCTGCCTTCGCACAGGATGCTGAAGTCCCTGCCATCCCGGTCGTTCCACCTCCCGCAGTAGTCCCTCCCGTATTACTACCTCCCGGCGTGAACCCCCAGCCCGAGGTTCAACCCGTAAAACTAGCAGTTCTGAAAGACACCCTCATCGTCGAGGCCATCGAGCAACCGAAACTTTCCGGAGCCGATCTCGCAGCACTCTACCGGAAATACACCGGCCACCGCGTTATCGTTTCATCCGCCGCAGCCGATGCGGAGTTCTCCTTTGTCCAGCCCGCTTCCCCGCAGGATCCGCTCACCTACGCGCAAGCCGCCGAGCTCCTAAAAAAAGCCGCCACCATCGAGAATTTCATCTTCGTCCCGGACGGCACCGATCCGAAACTCGAATACCTCACCCTCCCCACCGCAGGCATCAAGCCCACTGGAATCGGTGTAGGAGTCTATAATGAAAACGACATCCTCCCAGAAGGCGACGCGGTCATCTCCTATGTGATGAACCTCAGCTACATCAAGCCCAATGAAGCCGTCCGCACCTTCACCCAGATCATCGGCCAGTTCGGTGCCTTCGGCTCCATCGCTGCCGTCCCGAATGCCGCTTCCGTAGTCATCACGGAAAACACTTCCCTCATCCGGAAACTCATCGACCTCAAAGTGGAGATCGATAAACCATCCTCGCAGGTCGCCACCCGTTTCATTACGGTGAAACACGCGGACGTTACCGAGCTCGCCACCACCCTTAACGAACTCCTCGGCACCCAGCAGAACAGCTCCAACACCGCCGGCGTCCAGCGCCAACAGGTAAAACCCGCAATACCAGGCCTCCCCACGGACGGTGCCGTCCCCGGCGCAACCTCTTCCGGCGAGGACACTCCGATCCAAATCATCCCGGATGCCCGCACCAACCGCCTCTTCGCAATGGGTCGCCCCGTCGACCTTCTCTTCGTCGAGGGTCTCGTCCGCGAATTCGATACCGAGTCCGACCAACGAAATTTCCTCCGCCGGAAACTAAAATTCCTCGCAGTGGCGGATTTCCTCCCCATCGCAGGAGATGCCCTCACCCGCGCCTTCTCCGGCACTGGTGACCAAAGCGCACAAGCAGGCCAGGCCGGTGGTGGAAACAACAACCGCCAGCAATCCAATAACAACAACCGTGGCAACCAAAATACTGGCGGCACGGGATCATCCGGAACCCGTGGCGACTCGCTTTCCGCCCCACAGATCAACTCAGCCCCTGAGTCACTCCTCATCGGGCGCACCCTCCTCGTCGCCGACAATATCACCAACTCCGTCGTCATCCAGGGCCCCCCTACTGCCATCGAGATCATCGAGAACCTCCTCGACCAGGTGGATGTAAAAGCGGATCAGGTGATGATCTCCACCGTCTTCGGCCAGCTTTCGCTTGGAAATGAGCTTTCGACCGGCGTTGATTGGATCAAGGCTTTTCGGGGCAACAATAGCGGTGGCGTCGCCGGTTCAAGTATCACCGGAGGCACCGCGAATAACTTCGATCCGGCGGGCCTCGTCAGTCCTTTTACGGGCTTGATTCCCGGCACGTTCCCGAGCCAGACCGGTCTCTCGCTTTACGGGAAAATCGGAAACTCTCTCTCCGCCTACGTGAACCTACTTTCCTCCTCCTCCGATTTCACAGTGCTCTCGAGACCCTCGATCTATACCGCCAATAACCAGAAAGGCACGATTTCCTCAGGGCGACGTATCGCCATCCCAACGAACTCGAACCAATTTTCGGGCGGCGGAGTTTCGACCAATATTGAATATCGCGATGTCGTTCTCAAACTGGAGGTCATCCCACTGGTGAACTCCGAGGACGAGATCACGCTCCAGATCGCCCTACTCAGCGATGACATCATCGGCGAATCGGACTTCATCGAAGGGATCGGTCGGGTTCCTATCATCGGTACCCGCGAACTCTTGACCACTGTCACGGTTCCAAACAACCAGACCATCGTGCTCGGCGGACTGATTACGACCAACGAAACCGAATCCATATCGGGCATCCCAATTCTCAGTGACATCCCCGGTCTCGGACGCCTGTTCTCGACCAAAACCGACGGCGTGGAACGTGATGAACTGATGATCTTCATTCAGCCAACCATCGTGAATAGCAGCAACACGCTCAACGACGTCCAATCCAATATGGATACGCGCTACAACGTTTCCGAACCTGCCCGCACCTTCGCCGATGGAGCCGTGCTTCCGCCTCTCGATGTGGTCGATAAAAACGGACGTCCCATCCCCGCTGCCATCCCCGTCGAGACCGAGCCTCGGAACTTCAACCGCAAGTCCATCCGCCCGATCCACCGGAGGTAACGCCCAAGGAGGGGCTGCATTCTGCTACCCAACAACCCGAGCACACTGGCCGGGTCTTGCGTTCTCCATTCTTCTTTGAGGGAGATGTTTGATTTTCCAGTCCCTCTATCTCCGCTGCGCTTCGATTGGCAGCAGAATGCAGCCAATCCTTGTTTACTTTGTAATTCTCCACCTCCCCTCCCGGAGTATGAGGTAGTGCTTGCATATTCCTTGCAAGTAAGTGCACGTTTCGCGCGCTTCCTATCCGGGGGCAATTCGTCTCGACAGCGGCCTTCCACAAGACAAACTATCACTTCCTCTTCCCAAACCTCCCATGCGGACTGCAATTTTCGGCGACATACACGCGAACCTCGAAGCACTGGATGCCGTAATGTCCGACTCGCAAAAACAGGAGGTGACAAACTACGTCTGTCTCGGCGACGTCGTGGGATACAATGCAGATCCGGTAGCATGCCTTAACCGCATCCGCGATATGGGCTGTCCGACGGTGAAAGGAAACCACGACATGGATGCCTCGGAAGACCATAGCTTGGACTCCATGAACCCTGTCGCAGCCACCGCACTCAACTGGACCCGCGAGCAGCTTGATGACGACCAGCGCCTGTGGCTGAAAAAACTCCGCATGGTGCGCCAGGTTTCCGACTACACCATCGTCCACAGCACTCTCGATCAACCGGCGCACTGGAACTACGTCACCAACCGCTTCGACGCCATGTCGAACTTCTCCTACCAGTTCACCCAACTTTGCTTTCACGGCCACACCCACGTCCCGCGCGTATACGTAAAATCCGACAAAGTCCGTGAAGTTCCGGCGGAATCCGTCGAAATCGAGAAAAACACCAAATATTTCATCAATGTCGGCTCCGTAGGCCAGCCCCGCGACGGCGATCCGCGTGCCTGCTACGCGATCTACGACCACAAAACGAAGCTAATTGTCTTCCGACGGATTGATTACGACATCAAGAAAACCCAGAAGAAAATCCGCGATGCCGGGCTTCCGGATGTGCTCGCCGAGAGGCTAGCAGAAGGCAGGTAGAACGATAATACCGTGGTGCACTCTATGAATGAGGAAGGTCGCCGCCTGGACGGCGAGTACCGTGGAACATTTATAGCAATTGCGTGGAACACGCTTTCCCGCTTGACTCAGCCCCGGTGCTTTCCAATTCTTTCCCTCTGCCCGCAGGTTCATACTGACGGGAGGCCAAACAGGTGCTTGCCATACAAGCAGGACGAATCCCGCGCAAGCCAGAATCGTCCACTCATTTTTTATAACTCTATAATCTTCAACCTTTTCCACATACAACCCCTTCATGTTCAATAAATTTTTTGGAAACATGTTTTCAAGCGACATCGGAATCGATCTCGGCACAGCAAACACGCTCATCAATGTAAAAGACCACGGAATCGTCCTTCGCGAGCCTTCCGTAGTAGCCGTCCGAGCCGGAACCAACGAGGTTCTCGCCGTCGGTGACGATGCAAAGCGCATGCTCGGACGGACTCCGGGCAACATCGTGGCTATCCGTCCGCTCAAGGACGGGGTGATCGCGGATTTCGAAGTCACCGAGGCGATGCTCCGGCATTTCATCAAAAAGGTAAACAAGGGTCGCCGCTCGAACCCGCGCGTTCTCATCGCTATCCCTTCCGGCATCACGGAAGTCGAGCGCCGCGCCGTCCGCGAATCCGCGGAGCAAGCAGGAGCCCGTGAAGTTTACCTCATCGAGGAACCAATGGCCGCCGCAATCGGAGTCGGCCTTCCAGTCCAAGAGGCATCCGGAAACATGATCGTCGATATCGGCGGTGGCACCACAGAAGTGGCATTGATTTCCCTTTCCGGAATCGTTTACGCCCGCTCAGTCCGCACCGCAGGCGACGAGCTGGACGAATCCATCATCCAATACATGAAGCGCGCCTACAACCTGATGATTGGTGAGCGCACTTCCGAGGAAATTAAAATCCGCCTCGGCTCCGCAGCCCCGCTTCCGAAGGAAATCACCATGGAAGTGAAAGGTCGCGACCTCGTTGCCGGTCTTCCCAAAACGATCACCATCACCTCGCAGGAAATCCGCGAGGCCATGGCAGACCCACTCAACACCATCGTTGACGCCGTCCGCACCACCTTGGAACGCTGCCCTCCCGAGCTTGCTGCAGACCTTGTAGACCGCGGAATCGTTCTCGCAGGTGGTGGCGCCCTTCTCAAGGGGCTGGATCGTCTCCTCCGTGAGGAAACCGGCCTCCCCGTCCACGTCGCGGAGGATCCCCTCAGTGCCGTTGCCGAAGGAACAGGGAAGGCACTTCAGGAGCTTGCCCTTCTGAAGCGTGTTACCAACACAGACCGCTGAGCACTGACTAGCCGCCGGGATATTTCCCCGGCTCACGGCCATGAAACCGCTCAACCTCATCGCACTACTTCTCTTCCTAGCGGGAGCGACTTGGGCGCTTACGCGCAGTGAACCAGTGGTGCGCGAGATCCAGGTAGTGTACTTCAAAGCAATCGCCCCCACCCTGAAAGCTGGTTCGGCTATTGAGACCAAAGCACGGAACCTGCTGGAAGAAACCAAGCATTCCAAGGAATACCAAGTGAAGCTTTCCGCGATCGAAAGCGAGATCGGCCGGCTGCGCATCATCGAGTCCCGCTTCCAGGCACTCGAGCGGGAAAACGCCGAACTCCGCCATGCTCTGAATTTCAAGAAAGCGACCAACTTCGACGTCGTAGCCGCACAGATCATCCGCCGCCACCCAACTACCTGGTGGCAAACCATGGAGATTGATGCAGGTGAAGACCGCGGGATAGGAATCCAACTCTCCGTCCTTTCCAACGACGGCCTTGTCGGCATCATCGACCGACCGTTCAAGCGCCGTTCGTCCGTCCTCCTGGTCACGGATGAAAAATGCCAGGTCTCGGTTCGTGTCGAAAACTCACCCGAGGTTGGCATCCTCAGCGGGCAGCGCGGCGAGTTCGATAACAACCCGACACTCCGTCTCCGCTTCCTTTCCAAAGACGCTGCGCTCAGACCGGGTCAGCGCGTCTTCACCACCGGTCGAGGTGGGATCCTTCAACCCAACATTCTCGTTGGCTCCATCATCTCGGTTGAAAAAGGTTCGCTCGACTCGGAAGCCCTGGTAAAACCCGCTGTTGATCTCAGCGACCTCGGCACCGTCTTCGTCGTCCTTTCTGAAAACCACTGATTTCCTACCCATTTGTTCCGCTACAACCTCAGCACCGTTTTTCTTTTGCTCGCCGCTTTCCTGGTTCAGCAATTCGTGCCTGCGTTGACCGGACTGAGCCACTCCCGCATCCTCATCGTCCACCTCGTTTTCCTCTGCGCAGCGGTCACAGTGGCCACCCCTACCATGTTGTTACTCGCATTCATAGCCGGATGCCTGTGGGATGCACATTGCTCGATGGCTCCGATCACTGCAGATCCCGAGGTCTATACACAGCCGGTAGAGTCGCTCCGCTTCGGCTATTCCATCCTGCTCTTCGCTGCGATGGGCTTCCTCATGCAGGGACTGAATCCACTTTTCCGTCAGGGGAAATGGCAGTTCTCCGCGCTCCTGACCGGGGTCGCTATTTTCCTCTATCTTACTGCCGAGTTCATCCTGATCTCTTTTGTTCGCGGGGATTTCACCGTCACACGATCCATCATCCGACTTCTTTCCTATACGTCGCTACTCACGATGCTATTTTCACCTATCATCTTCTGGTTGCTCTACCGGATCGCGAAGATATTCGAGTACTCGCTCTATCCGGAGGCTAACAGACCAAAACGTAGATAAGCCATGGAACCACGCTTCAGACTCCGCCTTTATCTTCTCACTGCTCTCATCCTTGTGGGCTTCGGCACCCTCCTGTCCCAGCTCCACGAGTTCCAGATCGAGCGGCGCGACGAGTTCCAAGCTCTAGTCCCCGGCAACCGCACTGTCACCGTCCGCGAGCCGGGTATTCGCGGTGAAATTTCCGACCGGAATGGAATCCCCCTCGCCCGCAATCTACGGAACTACGTGGTCTCTTTTAACCTCGAGGAGATCCAGCGCGCCTACAGTCTCCAGCATGACCAGACACCGACTCTGGATCGTCTCACCACACGTGGTGGACTTCCCGGAAAACGTAAGGAGAAAGACATTGTCGCCATCGTCAATGAGTGGACGATCAAGCCGCTCCAAGAGCTGGGGCTCGCAAAAAACTACAACGCATCCGCCCTCCGCACCCATTATCTCACCCACGGAGGCCTCGTCCCTTTCACCTACCGCTCGGATCTTACCTATGAGGATTTTGCCCGGCTAGCGGAGCGGAATCTTGAGTTCCCCGGCGTCACACTCGGCATCCGCCCGCAGCGCCAGTACCCATACGGCACTCTCGCTTCCCACGTTATCGGATACTTGAAGCAATGGGAGAAAGGCGACATCTCTTCTGCCGACAAGCGTGCCTTCGACCACTACATCGGCGAGGAAAAAGGCATCGCAGGTATTGAGGCGACAATGGACGAATACCTGCGCGGGCCTGAAGGACGGAAAACCGTCCTAAAGGATGAAAAAGGCCGCACCATCGGCATGCTCGATTTCACCCGCCCCGGAATCGGTTCCCATGTCGAACTCTCCATTGATGCGCGCATCCAGTTCCTATTGGAAAATACACTGCGCCGCGCCGGTCGTGCCGCCGGTGTCGTAATGGACGTCCGCACTGGCGAGGTGCTCGCAATGGCCTCGGTGCCTGATTATGATCCAAACGCATTTATCCCGTCTATCTCCCGCGAAAAATTCCTATCCTACAACTCCAACCCGCAGCTCTCGCCGTTTTCCAATCGTGCGATCTCCTCTTTCGAGCCTGGCTCGACAATGAAGATCCCTACCGCAATCGCGGGTTCCATCCAAGGACTGGCCGATAATTCGTTTACCTGCGACGGTTACGTCCCTTACGGAAAACACAAAATCGGCTGCTGGCTATGGAATATGAAGAGAGGCAGTCACGGCGCGATGAGGCTCCCTGAAGCGCTTCAAAAATCCTGCAATCCCTATTTCAACAAAATGGCGAACGCGATCCGATGGAAAGGCATGGTCGATGGCTTTTCGCTAGTTGGTTTCGGGAAAAAAACCGGTATCGAACTTCCCAATGAAGACCCGGGAATCCTTCCCGGCTCCCGTGCATGGCGTGCCGCCCGGCCCGGTGCGGTCATGACTCCGGCACTAACCGCAATGATGTCCATCGGCCAGGGCGACATGCTTGCCAGCCCGCTCCAACTTGCTGGCATGGTTTCAACGGTTGCCAACGGCGGGAAATATTACCAACCACGCCTCGTCAAAAAGGTTACCGCTGAGGATGGAACAATTCTCCTTCCGGATTTCCCCAAACTCAAAGTCGATCTTCTCCAATCCGGAGTAAAGGAAAGCGACCTCGAAAACATCCGCCTCGGTATGTGGAAGGCTGTGAACGAGGCCGGCGGAACCGCAGGAAAAGTCCGTATGGACGATGTGGAAATCGCAGGAAAATCAGGAACCGCCCAGACCGTGGACAACGGGAAGAAATCGAACAACTCGTGGATCGCCTCCTTCGCTCCTTTCGATGAACCACGCTACGCAGTCGTGATCATGGCTCAGGCAGCCGGTTCGGGCGGTGGTGTCTGCGGCCCGCTGGTGAACACCGTTTACCAAGGAATTTTCGCACAAGAAAAAGGCATGCGCCTCCCGCTCAAACCCCAAACGGAATACGCAGGAAACCTTACTTTCATCAAAAGAATCGAACCGCTGGAAGACGTTCTCGCATCTATAGAAGCATCCGAGATTCCAGACGCTCTAGCTGATACTGTCGCATCCGGCGACGATGTCAGCGAAACCGGTGATGAGGTTGCGGATATCATTCCAATCAACACACCAATCAACACAACTCCACGCGATACATCCCCGAAACCAACAATCACCCAGGAAACCGACCGCGAGGGACAAGTGATCCCCCGTGCCACCCCGATCAGGGAATGAGCCGGTTTCTCCAATTAATTCCAAAACTTCAACCAACCACAAACGTGATCAAAAAAATTAAACGACTTCTCGGCATCGGCAATACCGATCCATCCCTAGGCAATACCATCATCGTAAACGTAGAAAAACTCGAACGCCGCGTCGCCCTCATTGAGGACGGCGTGCTTGAGGAATACACCGTAGAGCGCGAAGGCGATCAGAACATCGTCGGAGGTATCTTCAAAGGCCGCGTGAAAAACATCGAGCAAGGACTAAAGGCGATGTTCGTCGATATCGGCCTCGATAAAAACGCATTCCTCCACTTCTGGGACGCCATCCCTGCCGCCCTCGATGGAGGCCTGGAAGAGATCCAGCGGGAAGGCAAGCGTAAGCCTCAGAAGAAAATCACTTCGAAAGACATCCCGAGCATTTACCCTATCGGCTCAGACATCGTGATTCAGGTCTCCAAAGGCCCCATCGGAACCAAAGGGCCACGCGTTACCACAAATATTTCTCTCGCCGGTCGCTACCTGGTGCTCATGCCCTTCACCGAGCAATTCGGTATCTCCCGCAAGATCGACGATCCGAAGGAACGCCAGCGCCTCCGCCGCATCGTCCAGAAACTTTCCGTCCCGGAAGGCATGGGCATCATCATGCGTACAGTCGCCCAAGGCACCCGCGCCCGCCATTTCGTCCGCGATCTCGCGATGCTCTTAGAGCAATGGGACGCAATCGACCAACGCCGCGCCAACAATCCCGCCCCGTGCTGCGTTTTCCAGGAGCCAAACCTGATCGAACGCACCGCTCGCGATTTCCTCACCGAGGAAGTGGATCAGGTACTCTGCGATGACGAGGAGACCGCCGAACTGATCCGCGAAATCTCAGGGAAAATTTCCCGCCGCGCGAAACGCCGCATCCACCACCTCCCCACCGCATCACAGCCGATTTTCGAAAGGGTAAATATTCAGAATCAGATCGACGAGGCCTTCTCCCGACAGGTCTGGCTCAAATGCGGCGGCTACATCGTCATTGATGAGACCGAAGCCCTCATTTCCGTGGACGTGAACACAGGCCGGAACCGTGGCTCTAAGGATGTGGACAAGATGATCCTGCAGACCAACATCGAATCTGCCGAGGAAGTCGCCCGCCAGCTCCGCTTGCGTAACATCGGCGGTCTTGTCGTCGTGGACTTTATCGACATGCGCCACCGCCGTGACCAGATGGCGGTATACAAGGCGATGAAGGAGCGGGTGAAAAAGGATAAAGCCAAGACCCAGATCCTCCAGATCTCCTCCATCGGTCTGATGGAAATGACCCGCCAGCGCCTCAACGAATCCCTACGGGATTCGATGTACGAGCCATGCCCCTACTGCCAGGGTCGCGGCCGCGTAAAGACCCCGATGACCATGTCTATCGAGATCCAGCGCCGCCTCAACACGGTCATCCAAACCCACCGCGACCAAGTAGGCGACCTGATCGTCATTGTAAACTCGGACGTCCTAAACCGCTTCAAACAGGAAGATGCGAAAGTCCTAGTGGAACTCGAGCGTACGCATTCCGGACGCCTCATCTTCCGCTCGGATCCCACACTCAATCGAGAGCGTTTCGCCGTGGTCGACGCTGCTACTGAGAAAACAATTGAACAAGGATAGGCCCTCTAAGCCATGTTTCTTGAAGAACCCTTCATATTCAGCCGCATTGCAATCTAGACATAAAAATTTCCTTCCCTAACTTTTACCATGTCACCAAAAACAAAGCTCATTGTAACCCTCGGTCCCGCAACTGAAACACCCGAGATGATTGGAAAACTCATCGACGGCGGGGTCAACGTGTTCAGGCTCAACATGAGCCATGCGAAACACGAATGGGCGGCGGAAATGACTAAGATCGTCCGTCGCGAGTCCGATGCAAGGGAGGGACATGCCGCCGTCCTTTTCGATCTGACTGGGCCTTCCATCCGCACCGGCGATCTTGAAAAGGCGTTCGAACTGAAGGAAGGCGACAAGGTGGAATTCCGTCGTGAGGATGCGGAGCCGTCCATCCCCTTTTCAACCACCGTGAACTATCCGGGTATGATGGGGGACGTAACCGCCGGAAACATCCTCGTTGTGGACAATGGCGCTTTGCTCATGCACATCGACCGAGTCGCGGACGACCGGATCATTTGCGATGTCCGAACTCCCGGATCGATGGGTTCCCGCCGACACATCAATCTCCCCGGAGTTCGGCTCAACCTCCCCGCACTAACCAAGAAGGATCACAAGGACCTGGCTCTTGCAGTGGAATGTGGTGCCGACTACATCGCTGGTTCCTTTGTCCGTGATGCTGCGCACGTCCGCGAACTCCGCGAAGCAATGGAAGCACTCGAAGGCGAGGCACAAATCGTGGCGAAGATCGAAGACCAGGAAGCCGTGCGCAACATCGATGCAATCATCCAAATTTCAGACGTGATTATGGTCGCGCGTGGTGATCTAGGAATCGAAGTCGATTTCGAAGACCTTCCCATCCTCCAGCGCCGTATTGTGAAGCGCTGCCACGAGCTGGGAACACGCGTGATCGTCGCCACACAACTTCTCGAATCCATGATCACAAGCCCTACCCCGACCCGTGCGGAAGCCACCGATGTGATGAACGCCGCTTACGAAGAGGCGGATTGCCTGATGCTTTCCGGGGAAACTTCCGTCGGTCGATATCCGGAGCGTTGCGTGGAAGCACTTGTTCGCATCGCCTCACGCATTGAGCGATCAGGTGGCCACGGCTTCGGCCAAAACGTGATCCTCCGCGACGAGCGGCAGAAAACAGCACGAGCCGCCGTCACACTCGCGGATTCCCTCCCGGACTGCCGTTTCGTGATCCTCACCCGGCGCGGTGTGCTCGCAAACCACATCGCCCTGATGCGCCCAAAGACAAGCCCGCTGTATGCAGTCACTCCAAAGGAAACGGTCTGCCGACAGCTTTCCCTCACGCGCGGGGTCACCGCATTCCAGATGTCCTTTTCCTCAAACATCGAAGAGACCGTCGAGCGCGCGACCGAAGTACTGCGAGCGCAAGGACTCGTCCGAGCCGGAACTCCCATCGTGATCGTGTCAGATATTCTCTCCGATCATTTTGCGGCGAACTCGATCCTGCTCCACCACGCGTAACAAGGATTGGCTGCATTCTGCTGCCAGATAAGCAACGGGAAATAGCCTAGGGTTGTGTGCTTGGGTTGTTGGGCAGCAGAATGCAGCCCCTCCTTGGATCAGTTCGCAACCAGGTTCATAATCTTTCCGGGAATGTAGATAATCTTCCGGATGGTTTTTCCGTCCGTGTATTCCTTGATTTTCTCGGATGCGAGGGCAAGTTCCTTAGCGGTTTCCTCGGGGGCGTCCAAGGCCATCAGGATACGGTCTCGGAGCTTTCCGTTCACCTGAACCACGAGTTCACCCACAGTCCGGATGAGTGCCTTCTCATCATACTTAGGCCAATCGGTTTCCGAGAGCAGTATGGCTTCTTTTCCGAACTTCACACACAGGCGCTCGTGAATCTCCTCGGTGAGATGGGGTGCAAACGGGTTCAGCACGGAGAGGAAACTGACGAACTCTTTCAATGAAACGGTCTCAGTCTGGGTGAAGGCGTTCGTGCAGATCATCATCTGAGAGATCGCAGTATTGAAACTGAGTTTCTCGATATCCTCCCCGACTTTCTTGATCGTTTCGTGAACAACTCGGATCAGCTCCTTGTCGGTGCATTCCTCGTCTCTGATTTTCGGTGAAATTTCACCTTCGTCGGTAATGGATAAACGCCAGACGCGGGCGAGGAAGCGGGAAACACCCTCCACCCCTTTCATCTGCCATGGCTTCACCTGCTCCAGCGGACCCATGAACATTTCGTAGAGACGCAGGGAATCCGCTCCGTATTCGGAAACGACATCGTCTGGGTTCACGACGTTGCCGCGTGATTTCGACATCTTCTGGCCGTCCTCACCCATGATCAGGCCTTGGTTCACAAGGCGCTGGAATGGCTCGGGAGTTCCTACGTGGCCTAGATCGAACAAGACCTTGTGCCAGAAACGGGCGTAAAGAAGATGGAGCACGGCATGTTCCGTACCTCCGACATAGAGATCCACCATCCCCGGCTTTTCGCTAGTCCAATAGTCCTCGACTTCCTTCGAGATGAAACGCTCTGAGTTACTAGGGTCACAGTAGCGAAGGTAATACCAGCATGAGCCGGCCCATTGCGGCATGGTATTAGTTTCGCGTATCGCTCCGTCTTCGAGTTCCACCCAGTCCTTGGCTTTCGAGAGGATGGGCTCAGGAGAACCGGATGGTTTGTAGTCTTCAAGCGGAGGCGCAAGCAGCGGAAGGTCGGAATCGGGCAAAGCAAAGTGCTCGCCACCCTTCCAAGTAATTGGAAACGGTTCGCCCCAGTAACGTTGCCGGGAGAAGAGCCAATCGCGGAGTTTAAACTGGATCTTGCGCTCTCCCTTTTCGTTTTCCATCAGCCAAGCGATCATTTTCGTCTTGGCGTCCCAAGTGGAAAGGCCGTCGAGGAAACCGGAATTCACGGCAGTCCCCTGCCCGGTGAATCCCTGCCATTCGGATTCGTCCTTCGGTTGGACAACCTGCACAACAGGCAGATCAAACTTCGTCGCAAATTCATAATCCCGCCCATCATGCCCCGGGACAGCCATAATCGCGCCAGTACCGTAGCCCATCATCACGTAGTCGGCGATCCAGATTGGGATCTCCTCTTTGTTAACTGGATTAACGGCAAAGGCTCCGGTGAACACCCCGGACTTGTCCTTATTCAGATCGGTGCGATCCAGATCGGACTTCGAAGAACAGGCTTTCTTGTAGCCTTCAACCGCTTCCTTGTTCTCGTCCGTCGTGATTTCCACAACGAACGGATGCTCTGGTGCGAGAACCATATAGGTCGCTCCGAAGAGCGTGTCGGGACGAGTCGTAAAGACCTCCACTTGAGAGTTGAAATTTGAAATTTGAAATTTAACGGAGGCCCCTTCGCTCCTACCGATCCAGTTTTTCTGAAGAAGCTTGATCCCGGTCGGCCAATCCAGCGTATCAAGCTCGTCGATGAGGCGCTGAGCGTATTTAGTAATCCGCAACATCCACTGGCGCAGCGGACGGCGCTCGACGGTGTGGCCTTTCCCTTTCCATTCCTCGACCTCTTCGTTGGCGAGGACGGTTCCTAGATCCGGCGACCACCAAACGGGCGTATCCGCAACGTATGCGAGGCGAACGGCATCAATTTGCTCGCGGCTCCAGCCTTTTGCTTCGAGCTCCGAAACGGGCTTCGCTTTGTTCGTTTCTTCACAGAAATACGAGTTGTAGATCTGGAGAAAAATCCATTGGGTCCAGCGGACGTATCCAGGATCCGTCGTGGCGATCTCACGCTCCCAATCATATGCGAAGCCGAGTGATTTCAGTTGGCGGCGGAAGTTTCCAATATTTGCGGCAGTCGTAACCGCCGGGTGCTGGCCGGTCTTGATCGCATATTGCTCGGCAGGGAGTCCGAAAGAGTCGTAACCCATCGGGTGAAGGACGTTGAAGCCATTCATTCGCTTATAGCGACCGATGATGTCCGTCGCGGTGTAGCCTTCCGGATGCCCTACGTGAAGTCCCGCACCACTCGGATACGGAAACATGTCGAGGACGTAGTATTTCGGCTTGGAGGCATCAAAGCCTTCATCGCCGGGATTGGGAGTGCGGAAGGTTTTCTCAGACTCCCAGCGTGACTGCCACTTGGGTTCGAATTCGGAAAAGGGAAATGGTTTGCGTGTTTCGGACATGGCGGGCGGGAAACTTGCTGGAACATCCGCCCGATGAAAAGGAAAACCCTGCTGGCTGCAGGTTCACCCTTTACTCCTTCTGCTTATCCAAAAGTTCCTTCAGGTGATCCGCATAAGCTTGCGCCCCACCTTCTCTATACCCGATATCTCCGGACAGCTTCTTGCCTTCGGAATCGAGTAGAAACAACGTAGGGTAACCCTCGATTTTAAAAGCCTTGTCTAGAGCTTTGTTCTGTTTCTTAACCTCGGCGGATTGCTCCTTTTTCTTAGGAAAATCGATTTCTACAAGAACTAGATTGTCACTGGCATACTTTTTGAATTCATCTTGAGTGAAAACTTCCTTCTCCAGTCTGATACACCAACCACACCAGTCGGAACCAGTGAAGTTGATGAAGATCGCCTTCCCCTCTTCCTTGGCTTGTTTCTTCGCGGCTTCATAGTCGTGAAGCCATACAGCCTCTCCTGCAATCGCTGATCCAGCAAAGGCGATCGCGACTGAAATAACGGTAAATAACGTTTTCATATGCTGATCAGTCGAGTTCTTTTTTCTCAAGTGAGTCCTTCAAATGTGCCAGAAAATTGTCGATATCCGGATATTCTGATGCGAAAAATCTATCGAACTCTTTGCCCTCGGAATCCAAAAGAATCACCGTCGGAAACCCTTCGATTTTGTATTTTTCTGCATACGGCTGATTCTTCTTTTTTAGTTCAGGGTCACCTTTCGGAAAATCTAAGTGAACTAGAACAAAGTCTTTCGATGCTCCTTCCACGAATTCTTTTTTCGAAAAAACCTTCTTGGACATCATCATGCAGGGAGGACACCAGTCGGAACCCGTGAACTCGAGCATGACGGACTTGTCTTCTTTCTTGGCGATTTCTACAGCCGCATCGACTTCAGTTTCCCAGCCTTCCGGGACTTTCGCGAATGCGCTGGAGGTGAGAGCGGCGACTCCGATAGTGAAGGCCGCGAGGTGGGTAATTGCTTTCATTGTCCTCATAAGCGTATCCGGAGACCTTTTTATTCTAAATTTCTTGGCTGTCGTCCAGAAATAGAGGAAATCCAAGCGTATGCCGAAACTACCTCGCCTGATTCTCGCTACCCGCAACGCAAAAAAAACCGAAGAAATCCGCCATATCCTTGGCCACCTCCTCGAGATTACCGACGTTAACGGGATCCCCGGTCTTCCGGAAATTGAAGAAACCGGCACAACATTCCTCGAAAACGCGCGACTCAAGGCGTTCGGCATCAGCAACTGCACGGATGGATGGGTGCTGGCAGATGATTCCGGGCTGGAAGTTGACGCACTCGACGGTCGCCCAGGCGTCTGGTCATCCAGCTTCGGTGGTGAAGAGGGCAACCATGCTTTGAACAATGAGCGCTTGATCCAGGAATTGTCAGGTAAGGAAGATAGAGGAGCCCGTTTCCTCTGTACCTTGGTTCTCGTGAAAGACAGCGAAGAAAAAGGCATTTTCCGGGGCACGGTGGAAGGACGGATCGCGGAAACAGCCTCGGGTAGCAGCGGATTCGGTTACGATCCTCTGTTTATCCCGGAAGGTTACGACATTTCCTTGGCCGAGCTAGGCACGGAAATCAAAAGCCAGCTCAGCCACCGTGCGAAAGCCGTCCGGGAGTTTGCAAAAGCCGCCGAAGAGGGGGATTTGCTTAAGTTTTAAAAATAGTTCGCTTTTCTTGAGTGTTTTTGAAAAACTCTTCCCATGAAACGATCAACCATCCTCCTGTTGCTGATCTTCCCCATCATCGGCTTTACGGCTTCCTGCTCGAATCAGGTCAAAGCCCGGCAGCCCGTCTCCTACCGCTTCGACCACGGTCGGACGGCCATGCTCAAGAACGGGATCGCATACGCACCACGCAAAGCTCCTCCGGCCGTAAAGCGCGCCATCGCGGCCGGAAACCGCCTCCAGGGAAAGCCCTACAAATGGGGTGGCGGCCATGCTCGGCACAATGACAGCGGCTACGATTGCTCGGGAACCACCTCGTACGTCCTCCGCGAGGCAGGACTGCTCAAAGGCTCTCTCACATCCAAAGGATTTTTCAACTACGGGAAAAAAGGTTACGGGAAGTGGATCACCGTTTACGTCCGCAATGGCCACGTTTTCATGACGGTTGCAGGATTGCGACTCGATACCGGCGGTAGCAGAAACAGCACCGGCCCGCGTTGGAAAACATCAACACGCCAGGGCAAGGGCCATGTCGCGCGCCGTCCAGCTGGACTCTAATCTCGGAAAAGCTCGCGACCCAACGATTTAAAGTTAGGCAGAACTTCGTCAGCATCAGAGAAATCGAGCGCCGAAGTGACCCGATTCGGAACCACCCAGGTTCTCATTCCCGCAGCGCTCGCCGAGATAAGACCGTTTAGCGAATCTTCGATCACAAGGCATTTGTTCGGGGCTACACCAAGCTTTTCAGCGGCAGCGAGGTAAAGGTCAGGAGCCGGCTTGATCTTCGGAGCGCAGCCCCGGCAGATCACTTCTTTAAAAAAAGCGGCTAGTTCAAGCCTTTCGAGCCAACCGTCCACCCAGGAGCGCGGGGAACTCGAAACCACCGCCAAGGTCATCTCCCGCCTCTGAATTTCCTCCAACAAATCGACCACGCCTTCGATCGGTCCCTGTTCAACCAGAGCCGCCCGGATCACAATCTGACGGTCTCCGTCCATTTTCTCCCAGTCAAAACTCTCTCCCGTAAGCTTCTCAAGATAAGATTTCGGCGACCAGGTATCGAAATCCGATCCAATACAGCGGGTGTAAAGCGAGAGAGGAAGATCGTGCCCCTGCTTCCTGAAAGTATCTAGCCAAGCCTCGTAGATTGCCCATTCGGTATCCACGAGGATGCCGTCGAAATCAAATAGAACCGCGGAAGGAAGCATGACCATTGATGGGGAGTAGCTAGGTCTTGGACAAGTTTCAAATGATCAGGTTCAGTTAAATATCAAGATTCTTGATTTTTATTGCTAATCAGGAGCTAAGTTGACATAAGCCTAGCGCCTCGCCCTCTGTATTTACACCTTACTTCATGAGCATCCGCAACTTTATCGGCGTATCTTCCGCACTCCTCCTCGCTTGGCTTGGAGCGACTTATTTCCACGAAATCCCCGCGGAACGCTACCCGAAGCAGGGCAAATTTTCGTCCCAAACTTCCGCAAAAAACAGCTCCGTTTCCGACGATGCAGTAGCCAGCGCAACTACCCCGGAAACGGAAAACCGCTAATCTCCCATGGCAGAAGAACCCAAATGCACTGACACCAAGCCGATCAAACTTGAGCTTGAACCCGGAACCTACTGGTGGTGCTCCTGTGGCAGAACAAGCCACAGCCCTTTCTGTGATGGCTCCCACAAGGGAACCGGTCTGCAACCGAAAAAACTGGAAGTTACCGAGAAAACCACGCTGAATCTTTGCCAGTGCAAAGCAACTGGAAACACTCCCCTTTGCGACGGCTCCCACCGCAGTCTCTGAGCCACTTCGTCCCCACCGGGTCAAATTGACTTCGCCGCGATGGAAATATAGTGCCCTCAAACATGAAAACTGTCGGCCTCGTAATTTCCCTGATCGCTGTCGTTATGACAGCCGGGTGTGGCCCATTATCAGATCCCAGAGATTGGAAAGGCTCGGTCGCCCGTCAGGTAAGTCAGCTTGGCTACAGGAACTGGATTGTCATCGCTGAAGCCTCTTTTCCAGCACACAACCGCCCGGGATTTCACCAGGTCACATCCAATGCGGAGATCCCGGAAGTCGTTGATTATGTGCTCAATTCCATCGAGCAAAACCAGCACATCCGCCCAAGGGTCTACCTGACCCGCGAGCTTCGAGCTGTCGAAAACGATTTTGCCCCCGGCATCGATGAACTCCGAGAACGGGTGAAAGGCTCACTCCGTAACCACGACCCGACCGAACTAGATCAGCAGTCTCTCATCACTCTTTTGGAGGCTGCCAACCAGAGTTTCGATATCCTAGTGATCCGCACTCCGACCGCACTTCCCTATAGTTCCGTGTTTATGGAACTCCAGCCTGGCTACTGGGATGCTGAATCCGAGGAACAGCTCCGCCAAAGAATTCGCCGTGAGCGCATGGAAAAGCTCGCCCCCACGGGCAGGTAAAACCAGACTCCCCACGTGACCCGCAACGAAGCTCTAAAAATTGAACGCGAAGCCGCATGGATCGGCGACGCAGTCCTAGCACTCTACGCCCGTGAATTCGTCCTCCGCGAACGCCGCCGCATGGATGGGGTTTGGTTCACCCACCTCACCTCCAACGAATTCCTTAGCTCCTTCGGAAACCCGACCAGCGTGGAGGCCATCATCGGAAACATCTACCGCGACAAAGGTCTCGCCGCCGCCCACGCATATATCGAGGAAACCTTTCTCCCCATTTTCAGGAAGCAGATCGTCAAGAAGGTGAAATGATCGGGCCATACGCTGTGTTTGAAATCTTCAACAAAGTTGAAGCTTTCATTTGGTTCGGCGCCGCGTTTGTTCTCCCGTTTCTGTTCAAAGCAGGTTCCCGAAAACAACGGCGGGCTCTAATTGGAGCTTCGTTCGGATTCTTTTTGTTTGGCATCACGGATCTACTAGAAGCGCCCACTCATGGCCAAGTGCCCGTCTGGCTGTGGGGCTTGAAAGTCGCTTCTGCCGCATTCCTACTTACCTGCCGTTTCACCTACATCGGATGGAGGAACTTTCGTATTACGGATCGATGGTTTGTATTCGCCGTAATCTGCCTTGGCGTTTCTTTTGCGATTTTCTACTTAAGATAACCCAAAAAAAGCCCTCCCGCGTTTCCACAGGAGGGCTTGGTTGATTTTTCTAAAGAAGAGACTTATTCAGCGTCCGCTGCGACAGGCTCTTCTTCTTTCTTTTCGGCTGCCTTTTTCTTCGCAGGCTTTTTGGCCTCCGGTTCAGGAGTTTCCTCCGCGGCTACTTCTTCGATTTCATCGGCATCAAGCGCTGGGAGATCGACCCACTCGATGATTGCCATCGGAGCGGCGTCGGTCATGCGTTGGCCGAGTTTAGTGATACGGCAGTAACCGCCCGGACGGTCGGCAGCGTTTGGTGCAACTTCATCGAACAGCTTTGTCACCGCGCTCTTCTGACGAAGAAATGCGATGGCAAGACGGCGAGAGTGCAGGTCGTTGCGTTTGGCTTGGGTTACCAGCTTTTCGGCGACAGGGCGCAGTGCCTTGGCTTTTCCGAAAGTGGTGCGGATCCGTCCGTGCTCGATCAGACTGCAGGCAAGGTTTGCGAGCAGGGATTTGCGGTGGGCGGTGTTGCGTTTGAGCTTGGTGGTATTGCGGCGATGTCTCATCGGTGGCTTCCTTTTCTAAGTTGAGTGTTTGGATAAATATATTGATCTGTCGCTTAGCTTAGTCGTCTAAGTTCTGGGCGATGAGATCGGCGAGTCCAACCGGAGCTTCGTCTTCTGCACCGAGGCGTGGGCCACGTGCTTGAACGGAGCCGCTGGCGAGCAGCGAAGGTTCGAAGGACATTCCAAGGCCAAGTCCAAGCTCGACGAGCTTATCCTTGATCTCGTTAAGCGACTTCTTGCCGAAGTTGCGGTATTTGAGCATCTCGGCTTCTGACTTCATTGCGAGTTGACCGACGGAGGTGATGTTCGCGTTGTTCAGGCAGTTCGCCGCACGGACGGAAAGCTCGATCTCGTTGACGGACATGTTGAGAAGCTTCTTAAGAGCTGCGTTCTCTTCACTGGATTCGGCAGGCGCCTCTTCGAAGTCCACTGCGTTTTCGTCGTAGTTGACAAAGACGTCGAGGTGGTGGCGAAGGATAGCGGAAGCCTGGAGGAGTGCATCCTGAGGAGTGATGCGACCGTCGGTCCAGACGTCGAGGGTGAGCTTGTCAAAATCGGTCATTTGACCGACCCGTGTGGTGTCCACGCTGTATTTGCAGCGGGTTACCGGCGAGAAAATGGAATCGATCGCGATCACGCCTATGGGCTGATCTTTACGCTTGTTTTCGTCACCGGTGAAAAAGCCACGGCCTACGCGCACTTCGAATTCGCAATCGAACTTCACCTTCTTATCGAGGGTGCAGATGATCTGATCCTTGTTGACTACGGAGTAGATGTTGTCGTCGATGATGTCGCCTGCTGTGACAATGCCGTCTTTCTCTACCTTGATGGACAGGATGCGTGCTTCCTTGTCGTTGTGGTTGAACTTCACCTTCTTCAGGTTCAGGACGATGTCGGTAACGTCTTCGACGACGCCCGGGAGGCTGGAAAATTCATGCTGCACGCCAGCGATTTTCACCGAAGTGATGGATGCGCCCTCAAGAGAGGAGAGGAGCACGCGGCGGAGGGAGTTGCCGATGGTGTGGCCATATCCGCTCTCGAATGGTTCGGCGATGAACTGGGCGTAAGTATCGGATGCTGTATCCTCGTTACGGACGAGGCGGTTTGGGAGCTCGAATCGAGCAAGTGTTGTAGCTGACATTTGTATTCTTGGTTGCCGGGTTTCCCTCTCGCGAGCCGGATGTTTGCACATCCAGAGGACCGACGGCTGTTAATCTAATTCACTCGCGGGGCGTGAAGAGAATCCTTCGCGGGCTTTCTTGCAATGCTTTTTCTCGGAAAAATCGTCAAAAAAGCGGCTTTTGCGGGAAAATCATCGAAAATGCTTGGAATATCCGAGTCCTCACCCCTTTGTAGTAAGTGAAATCTCCCTTTCAGTGCAATGAAGTCCAAAAAAAATTTGACGCGATTTACCTATGAAAATGCGGCGTTCGAAGGATGGCGCCTTTGCATCAGCCGCTCGGGAACCACATTCACCAAATATTTTCCCGATAAAAAGTTCGGTGGACCACGGAAATCTCTTGATGCAGCAGAAACAGCGCTCGAAGAACTGAAAACACTGCTGACAGGTGCGAAACGCGTGAACGGCAAGCTCACACCAGCCGCGATCAAGAAGGCCGAGACCCTACTCGCGAAAACGTAACAGCACCCTGTAGTCCTGGTCTACATTCTTAGTTCTTGGAAAAGGAACACGTGTGGATCGGGTCGAACCGCCAACATTTCCTTTGCGGCTGCTTGGAGTCAGTTTCCCAGAACCTCGGCACCATCGCTGGCAATGGTCTGCCGGCACCGGTGCCGATGCCGCCCCCTACTTCCGCATCCAAAACCCGTGGACACAATCTGCGAGATCCGATCCTAGAGGTGAATACATCAAAAGTTGGATTCCGGAACTGAAAGACGTCGATCCGAAAAAATTCCAATCCCCCTCCCGAGGATGGAAATCCCCTTGCAGACGGCTACCCCCTCGCCTGTGTCGATCACAAACCCGAGCGCGATCGCACCCACGCCATTTTCAAGAAGCATAGAAATAAATAGCTTCCAGAGGTTCGGCACTGCCGTTTAGCCTCCCGTCCATGAGATTCGCCATTTGCAACGAAACATTCCGCAACCATGACTTCGCAGGCACCTGTGCCGAGGCCGTCCGCCACGGCTACACCGGCCTAGAGGTAGCTCCTTTCACCCTCGGAAACCCGGCTGCAGTGACCTCCGCAGAGGCGGAAAAACTCGGCTCTATCGTTCGCGACCACGGCCTTGAAATGGTCGGCCTACACTGGCTACTTGCGAAAACCGAAGGCTACCACCTCACCGATCCCGACCCTGGAATCAGCGTCCGCACCTTCGATTACGCCCGCCACCTCGCTGAAGTCTGCTCCTCCATGGGTGGGAACATCATGGTCTGGGGCAGCCCGCAGCAGCGCACTCTCGACCCCTCATGGTCGCGCCCCGATGCAGAGGCTCGCTTCATCGACTTTTTCCAACGCCTTTCCCCCCATCTCGCCGCCGCCGGGGTCACCATCGCCTTCGAATTCCTCGGACCTTCCGAAACGAACTTCATCAACACCGCCGCCGAGACCATTTTACTCCTTGAGAAAATCAACTCGCCCAACGTCCGACTACACCTCGACGTGAAAGCCATGTCCGCGGATTCCAAACCCATCCCGGAAATCGTCCGAGACTCCCTCCCCTGGACCGCCCATTTCCACGCAAACGACCCCAACCTACAGGGACCGGGTATGGGCAAGATCGATTTTCCACCCATCGCAGCGGAGCTCACCAAGGGCGGCTATGACAAATGGGTCTCTGTCGAAGTTTTTGATACGAACATCAGCCCCGACACCCTTGCCGCAGAGAGCATGAAAAACCTGCGTGCCGCCTTCGGCTAAAATTCCAATTCCAATTCCAATTCCAAAATTCAAAATTCAAAATTTCAATTCTTAAACCCGTAGCCAAAATTCCGTAATCTCAGCCACAAGGAATGCTATCCGTGTTCATCCGCGGTTCTCTTCTATTGAAGAAACCTATCGCCCTAACCCATTCTCCCGTTTAGTAAACTCTCCAGAAACTCATGAAAACTCAATCCAGCAAAACCGAAGCCGAGCTCCTCGACATCGCCGAAACCAAAGGCCCCCTCGGTAAAGTAGCTATCTATACAAGACTTTCCGGCCCCGGCTGGCTGCAAGGTGCGATCACCCTCGGAGGTGGCTCACTCGCAGGTGCGCTCTATCTCGGAGTCATCGCCGGGTTCAGCCTCATGTGGCTCCAACCGCTCGCGATGATCTGCGGCATCATTATGCTTGCCGCCATCGCATACGTCACACTTTCCACCGGAGAGCGTCCCTTCGGCCTCATCAACCGCCAGCTTTCACCCGTCCTCGGATGGGCATGGCTGATCGCCACGGTTATGGCGAACATCGTCTGGTGCATGCCGCAGTTCAATCTCGCCCGTGCCGCCCTCCAGCAAAACCTCTTTCCCTCTATTGGTGACAGCCACCTATCCACCGGAATCATCTGCGTGATCCTCTTCGTCGTCGCCTTCGCGATCAACGTGCTCTACGAATCCGAGAGCGGTAAAGGGGTCAAAATCTTCGACCGTATCATCAAGGTATTGGTCGGGCTGATCGTCCTCTCGTTTTTCGCCGTCATCATCACCCTGACCACCTCCGGCACCCTCGACTGGGGAGCGATCTTCAAGGGACTCATCCCCGCCCCGTCACTTCTTTTCTCCCCTTCCGCGGACTTCAAAGATCTCATCGCCGCCTCCTCGAATCCCGAATGGTGGACACAGAAAATCGTCAGCGACCAACGAGACATCATCATCACCGCCTTTGGAACCGCCGTCGGCATCAACATGACTTGGCTGCTTCCCTACTCGCTCCTTAAAAAGAAATGGGCGAAACGTGAACGTGGCCTCGCCATCTTCGATCTCTCGCTCGGCCTCTTCATCCCCTTTTTCCTCGCCACCTCATGCGTCGTCATCGCAGCCGCTTCCCAGTTCCATGCTTCCACCAAAGACGTATTCGATGACAAAGGCGGCCCCATCCCGCAATTCGTGGGCGATTACGACAAGAACCTCTCAGGCCTCCTTGAGAAAACGCCTGTCGCCGGAGCGATCCGCGAGGACAAGTCCATCGACTACTCACTCATTTCGGAACCCGACCGCAAGCTCGCGGGAATGCTTCTCAAACGCGACAACTTCCAGCTCGCCACCACCCTCGAGCCGCTCGCTGGCCCTGTCATTTCCCAGAAAATCTTCGGCTTCGGAGTTCTCGGGATGGCAGTCTCCACCATTATCATCCTCATGCTGATGAACGGACTCGCCTTCCAGGAACTTTTCGGAAAACCGGGAAACAAAGCCGTCCATTTCTTCGGATGCACGGTCTCGGGCGTGGCAGGAGCAGCAGGTCCGTTCATCTGGACAGGTGGAGCAGCCGCCGCTCTCGCAGTTCCCACCTCCGTGATTGGCGGTTCCCTCATCCCCATCGCTTACTTCACCTTCCTCCTCATGATGAACTCGAAGAAAGTCCTCGGGGATGCAAAGCCCACTGGTGTCAGCGCCGTCATTTGGAATATCCTCATGATCTTCGCCACCAGCATCGCGACCTTCGGTTCCGTCTGGATTCTTTCCGGAAAAGGCACTTTGGGGATAATTGGAATCGTCATCCTGGCCGCCCTCTTCGTCATTGGAACGATTGGGTTCTTCAGTAAATCCAAGGCCACCGCCTAGATTCACGACTCGACGCGCAACGCAGCTATTGAGAAAAAGCGTCGAGCTTTCTGACCCTACGCGACCATCAGAAGCCTTTTTCTCAAGACCTTAAAAATCCCCATCCGTCAGATTAAGGTTTTCAGGACACTAGCGGTTGCCTGCCGCTTCCCTCAAGAAATCCGGACGGAGGTCAGGCTCAGACTTCCTTCCAGCCAACGTAGCAAACGATGATCCGCCCAAAAACGGAGCAGGAACATAAATCCGCGATTGCGGAGTTCACACGCACCCTAGGCTCGGAGCATCCGTCTACACTCTCTGCCCGGAACAACCTCGCGAACTATCTCTTTTCCACCGGCAAACACGCTCACGCGGAAAAGGAACACCGCTCCGTTCTAGCCCTGCGCGAACGGGTTCTTGGTTCCGAAGACTCAGCGACCCTCTCCAGCGCCTTCAACCTCGCCGCCACTCTCTGGGAAACTCGCAAGGACGACGAAGCCCTGAAATTGGGAAGAACGTCCCTGACTGGCCGTATCAAAACGCTAGGAGATGACCACCCCGAGACCAAAGCCGCCCGCAGGTTCGTCGAAGCGATGGAAGCAATGCTATGAAATCCGGTAATTGAAAAAATCTCCTATCGCCACCGCAACTATCCCAACGTCTGCCACCTCGGTGATCGTGGTAATATTGAAATCACCGGCAATCGAGGGTTCCGATCCCGACTGGAAAGCCATCGCTATAGATGACAGGAAAAAGAATTTCCCAAAAGGGGGATCCTACGTCTCCAATTTCTTTTCGGGAGACATCCGCTTCGTCATCGGTGAGCACTGTGGCACCCTCAAACCAGGCGGCTCTTATGGTGATGAAATGCCGAAAAAGCGCGACAATTTCAACATGACTCCGGTTGTAGTCCAGTTCCTCCACGAGGGAAAATGGATCATAGCGAACGAAAGCGCCCTGCGTTTCCTCCCGCAAGTGCGTTTCCTTGTTTTCGCCTTCGTCGATCCAGCATCGGGACGCCCGCGAACCATGAGTTTCCGGGATCTGAAGCCTTTGAAATGACCCCCTACCCTTTTTCCCGGGGAATAAAGATCCCCTCCCTTGCGATCTGCCTGCCATCCAAGGGAAAATCTCCTTTGCCCTCGAGCACACGCCTTGAGATGTGGAAGCATTTCCATGCGCGGGCTATGCGAACTTCCTTTCGCGGACCGCTCATGCGGGTGGCGAGGTGCTGAAAGTGACGAACTGGATTGCCTAGAAAACCTTGGTTGCCGTCGGCGGATTTTTCCAAAATCCACTTCAAAGCAGCGTAAGGCCAAGGCCACTCGATAAGGATTGCTTCATCTCTCCGCAGGTCGGCGGAAAGGGCTTTGTTTAACTGGAGCAATGCCTGAGCCGGCTTTCCCTCCAACCAATGCCCTTGGGCGAAGCGGAGGGCGTCGAGATAAAACCCCGCTCCTCTTTCTAATCCGTGACGTTTCGCGGTTTTACCATCGTATTCCGGGAGATAGGGGCAGGGCGTCATCGGCATCCAGAAAACACGCCATTCCACAATGAATCCAGACCGGAAAATATTTTCGCCCCTGAGACCAGAATGAAGCGGAGCGACATAGACAGGAGCTATTCGCGACGTGCCCGCAGGGGATCGCCGGGGGCGAGATCAAACCTGAGACCTGAGCCCGAAGAATCCGATCCGTGTTTATCCACGCTATTTGACGAAATATTTGATTATCAAGTCCGTCTATGTCCGCTGCGCTTCGATTGTGGCTGAAAAACACTCCCCTAGAAAATTGACATCTTTTTCGAACGTGGCGGTTCAAAACTCCCCCACATCAGCCGATGAAGCCACAGTAGAAATGTCCTTGCCCACCGGCGGAGAAACGGAAACGCTGCCGCCTGTATGAGCAATCGTCTTGAAGGAAAAGTTCTCGTCGCCCAAGGAGGCGGCCCCACCCCGGTCATCAACCAGAGTATCGTCGGAGTAGCCTTAGAGGCACGGAAATTCTCCCAGGTCACCTCCATCTACGGAGCGGTTCACGGTGTCTCCGGAATCATCAACGAAGATTTCGTCGATCTCACCCGGGAAACGACCCACAACCTTGAGCAAGTGGCCGGCACACCATCCTCCGGCCTCCTATCCACTCGCGACAAGCCCGATGAAGAATACTGCGCGCGCATGTTCGAGGTGATGAAAGCTCACAACATCCGCTACTTCTTCTACGTCGGCGGAAACGACTCCTCGGACACCGTCCGCATCGTCAACGAGCAGGCGGCCGCGGAAGGCTACGAGCTGCGCGCCATCCACATCCCCAAGACCATCGACAACGACCTTGAGGAAAACGATCACTGCCCAGGCTTTGGTTCCGCAGCCCGTTTCGTCGCCCAGGCATTCATGGGAGTAAATCTCGACAACCGAGCACTCCGCGGTGTTTACATCGGTTGTGTGATGGGTCGCCACGCTGGCTTCCTTACCGCTGCCTCTGCACTTGCACAGAAATACGTCGATGACGGCCCGCACCTCGTTTACGTGCCGGAACGCCATTTCGATACCGACCAACTCCTTGCCGACGTGGATCGCGTCTATTCCAAGCACGGCCTCTGCACCATTGCCGTTTCCGAAGGGATTTCCGACAAAGAAGGCACCCCGATGATCGTGAAGCTTCTCGGAAAGGAAGAACGCGACTCCCACGGAAACGTCCAGCTCTCCGGCACCGGCGCACTCGGTGACCTCCTCGCCGACTCGATCCGCGACGGACTAAAAATCAAGCGCGTCCGTTCCGATACTTTCGGCTACCTCCAACGCTCCTTCATGGGCATCCAGTCGGACCGCGACGCTAGCGAAGCACGCGAAGTGGGCGAGAAAGCTGTCCAGTTCGCAATGTGGGACAACGTTGATGGATCGGTCGCCATCAAGCGCCCGGTGCTCGACTACTCGGTGGACTACGAGCTGGTGGATATCAATAAAGTCGCAGGCAAGACCCGCCACATGCCAGATAACTTCATTAATGAAGCAGGCAACGGAGTCACCCAAGACTTCCACAACTACTGCCGCCCGCTGCTTGGATCCAATCTTCCTGAGCCGCACCGCCTCCGCGCACCGAAAGTGACTAAGGTTCTCAACGTGTAGAGATCCCCATATCGCAATACTGTTTCCCTAGAGCCGCCGGTCAATCCGGCGGCTTCTTTATTTCTTCTCGGGTGCCTTGGGCTGTGGCAAGACCGCTTTCCAATCGCGGTGAAGCTTGTATTTAACCTCTCCCTGCAACTGTCCGATCAGTTTTCTTCCCTCTCTCGTCTCGACTGACTGGATGGTATCGAAGTCCATACGAAGGACTACCGGGTGCAGGAGGGAAAACCAGATGCGACCTTTCTCGATGGTAATCTCGGATACGATTGTCTGGCCCTTTTCGTTCTCTACTACATCAGGAACGATCGCTCCCTCAACCTCGAAAACACCGCACGAGTGCCCGTGGACTCCCTCCATCCCCTTGAAAACCATTGTAAGAGATCCCTTTTTCGAATCGTCGAACGCAAGAACCAAGCTTTCGTTCGCGAGACGAGTTGGATCCCCAATCTTCATCGGTTTTTTTCCAAACCAACGCGGACGTAACAACAGGCCGTTGGCCACAAGGGTTCCACCCAAAGTCCCCTCAATATTCTTACCCCACACCATAGTGGAAAACTCTTTCGTAGGCAGAGCTTTCCATACTTTTCCTTTGTAATTGAACTCCAGCACTTTGCCCACCAGTCGATCCACGATCTTTCCTAGCCCAGCACTTTTTTGCTCCGGATCTCCAGAGCTAGCCTTCTCCCCCGATTTCAACAGTTCCAACTTTTCCGCTGCGGAAAAAACCCATTGCTTGGACTTGTCCCGCATGGTCACTCTCACGGCACGCCCCGCCATTTCAATCTCCATGACCTCGTCCTCCCGCAGCGAAATAGTCGCCGACACATCGTGGAATTCGGATTCCCCCGCAACTCTCACTTTCTTGTATTTCACCACCTCGGTGGTCACCACCTTGAGATGCGGAGGCGCTTTGAGATATCTTCGAAAGGCGTAACTATCCCCTTCTTTTTCACAAGCGTCTGGAGCTCTGGATCGATCTCGAGGCTGAGATGATCTTCTTCCTCCATGAAGTTCACAAAACTGGCACCCAAAACTTTTTCCGGAACCTCGATCCAGCCTAGCTTTTTGGCGACCAGCTTCCCAGCATCGTAGAGCAGCACCATACAGCCGAGGACAGCGAGGTAAAAAAGCACTGAAAGAATCTGTTTTACAGACTTACTCATGAATCGAAAATCGTTCTAAGAGGATGATAGTCAAGAATTTTGTATATTGACACCTCTTTTCCCATCAAAGGTAAAAAAGCAAAAGCCTCCGGCAGAACGAACTGCCGGAGGCTTGGGAAAAATCGGGATGGTATCCGGTTTACTGGCCTTGTGGAACGGGAACTGGGAAGCTGCCACCTGCCGGAGCGGGAGGTGCTGCCTTGATCTCTACAAGTTCGAGTTCAAAAATAAGCGCAGTATTCGGAGCGATCTCCGCGCTGCGGCGCTCGGCACCGTAGGCAAGATTGCTTGGAATGAAGAGCTTCCATTTCGCACCGACGGGCATCGTGGTGATTGCTTCTTTGAGGCCGGGGATCACCTGGAGGGTCATCGGGACCGGGCTGCCTTCAGGAGACGCGTCGAACTCGGTGCCGTCGATAAGCGTGCGCTTGTAGTTCACCATGAACTGCTTGGAAGGATCGCCTTTCTTTGGCTCCTTGTATTTCTCTTTGCCGCCTTTTTCGAGAACCTCGTATTGGAGGCCGCTGTCGTTGGTGGTAACGCCTTCGCGCTTCGCGTTCTCTTCAAGGAATTTCTTCCCTGCTGCGAGGTTCGCATCTGCTGCCTCTTTTTCACGCTCCTGTAGGACTGTGCCGAGGGCAGCCATTGCTGCCTGCAGCTTTTCATCAGCGACTTCCGGCTTATCGCCTTTCACTGCTGCGGTGAAGCCTTTGATGAAAACCTCCATCTCAAGATCCTCGATCTTCACACCGTAACGACCGAACTCTTGGGCGAAATTTCCTCCGGAGCGATATCCAAGGGCGTAGGACGAATCAGATTTCGTGGCGGCCGGATCGGCTGCTGGTGCTTCGGTGGTTCCAGCTTCTTTAGCTGGCTCTTCTTTCGGTGTATCCTGGGCGATAGCATATCCCGTGGCAGCGAGGGCAACCAAGCTGATACGTGCGGCACTGTTGTATAGTGATTTTCTCATATTTTATTGAAATGTCCGCGCACATTAGGAGCGACTCACTACCCTGTCCAGAAAGGCTTTTTGACTTTTTTTTTAACATCCCCACGGCCACTCTAGGCCAATTTCAGACTCAGCGTTTACCTCTGAGAAAATCCACAAACGTCCCGATATCTGGCAGATTCACCGCCATTTCCCCATCCGTCACCGTGAAGACAACTCTGGAGTTGTCTTGTCATTCGCCACCACATTCATCAGGCAAGTTCCCGTAGCTAGTTTCTTCTTATCCATCGTGGCATCCAGCTTCACCTCTGCTGTTTCTTGCGCAAATACAACTGACAGAATACCCAACCACAGTAACGCCAGAATTATATTTATGACCTTCTAATAACCTATTATCAGCCCCTACTGACGAAGCGATAACCCATCTTCCTTGGAGTTTCAAATTTAGCGATTAGAGTCCCCCCACATGCCAGCCCTTTCCCCGGAAAACCTTGTCGACCCCAGTTCCTCCGACGAAATTCTAGACGCCTTCCTTACCTATCTGGAGACCACCGGAACCACCCCCTACGACCACCAGGAAGAAGCAATTCTCGAGCTTTTCGCGGGAAACAACGTCATTCTCAACACCCCCACCGGCTCGGGAAAATCACTCGTAGCCCTCGCCCTTCAGTTCCGCGCCATCTGCCAGAAGCGCCGCTCCTACTACACCGTCCCGATCAAGGCGCTTGCCAACGAGAAATTCCTCTCCCTCTGCAATACCTTCGGCCCCGAAAACGTCGGAATGATCACCGGCGATGCCACGGTCAATCCCTCCGCCCCCGTCATCTGCTGCACCGCCGAGATCCTCGCCAATCTCGCCCTCCGCGACGGCGCAGCCTCCCCCGTGGACGACGTAATCATGGACGAGTTCCACTACTACTCGGATCACGAGCGCGGCGTCGCATGGCAACTCCCCCTCCTCACCCTGCCGAATGTCCGATTTCTCCTCATGTCCGCCACCATCGGCGATACCGAATTTTTTCAGCAGGAAATCACAAACCTAACCGGCACTACTACCGTCCTAGTAAAATCCGAAGACCGCCCAGTCCCCCTTGAGTTCGACTACTCCACCATCGCTCTAGAGGAAAAAATCGAGGAACTCGTCACAGCCAACCGCGCCCCCATTTACCTCGTCCACTTTTCTCAACTCGCCTGCGCAAAAACCGCCCAGGACCTCATGAGCCGAAACTTCTGCTCAAAGGAGGAAAAAGAACAAATCGCGGAACTCCTCGTGGATGCCGATTTCCGCTCTCCCTACGGAAAGGAAATCAAAAAACTCCTCCGCCACGGCCTTGGAATCCACCACGCCGGCCTTCTCCCGAAATACCGAACCCTCGTCGAGAAGCTCGCCCAAAAAGGCCTACTGAAAGTCATCTGCGGCACCGATACTCTAGGCGTCGGCGTCAACGTTCCCATCCGAACCGTCGTCTTCACCCAACTTTTCAAATACGGTGGCCAGTCCACCAAGACCCTCGCCGTCCGTGACTTCAAACAGATCGCCGGCCGTGCAGGACGTCGCGGCTTCGACGATATCGGCTACGTCGTCGCCCAAGCCCCACCACACGTCATCGACAACATCAAGGCCGAGGCCAAAGCCGCAGCAAAAGGCGGAAAATCCAAAGCAGTCAAAAAGAAACCACCAGAGAGAGGCTTCGTAAACTGGGACGAAAACACCTTCCGAAAACTCATCGACTCCCCTTCAGAAAAACTCTCCTCCAGCTTCGTCATGCGCCACGGAATGCTCCTCAACGTCCTCTCACGACGTGATGAAGACGGCTGCGAAGCCCTCCGAAAAATCATCCGCAACTCCCACGAAACCCCTTCCAAGAAAGCAGCCCTCCGCATACGTGCCTTCGAACTCTTCCGCGGTCTTGTCGAAGGAAACATCCTGACAATCATCCCCAAAGACGACCGCACCACGCCCGCCAAGATCAAACTCAACATCGACCTCCAGGAAGACTTCACCCTAAACCAAGCCCTCGCCACCTACCTCATCGAGGCCATCCCGCAGCTCGACCGCGAAGACCCCACCTACCCGCTCAACGTCATTTCCTTAGCTGAGGCAATCGTCGAAGACCCCTCCCAAGTCATCCGCAAACAGGTTGATAAAGCCAAGGACAAGCTCGTCGCGCAAATGAAAGCCGACGGAGTGGAATACGACGCCCGGATGGATGCGTTGGAGCAAGTCGAGCATCCAAAACCTGGCAAGGAATTCATCTACGCAACCTACAACGAATTCGTCCTCACAAACCCGTGGGCAAAGGAGGCTTCCGTCCGCCCAAAGTCCATCGCACGCGAGATGTTCGAAGATTACTCCTCCTTCGAGGACTACATCAAAACCTACGGCCTCGAAAAATCCGAAGCCATCCTCCTCCGCCACCTTTCCGAAGTCTATAAAATCCTCGCTCAGACCGTCCCCCCCGCCCTCAAAACCGAAGAACTCGTGGAAGCTGAAAACTTCTTCGGCGAGATACTCCGCACCACCGACTCCTCCATCATCGACGAATGGGAAAAACTACGAAACCCCGACTTCACGCCTGAAGAAAAACCTGCTGCCGAGAAAAAACCTATCCCCTTCACCCGCAACAAATCCGCCCTCACCCAAGCCACCCGCACTACGATCCTGAACTTCATCAAACTCCTCTCCCAAAACAATCCCACCCAAGCCCTCCAGGAAATCCCCTCCTCCGATCTTACCCCCGCCGATCTTACCACCTTCCTCAACCAATTCTACGAGACCCAAGGCCTCATCCGCCTCGATCCCGAAGCGCGAAACAAAAAGCACACCACCATCGAGGAAATCCCCGAAAAGAAAATTTGGATCATCCACCAAACCCTAATCGACCAAGAAGACCTAAACGACCACACCGCAACCTTCGAACTAGACCTCACAGCCACCGACGAGCAAAGCAAACCCACACTAAGCCTAATCTCCATCCAACCAATCTCCTAAGAAACACCCGTCCCCAGCTCTCCAATTGAAGTTTCGAATTTTAAGCTTAAATTTTCCATCATGCGAAATCCCGCCCCAATCATCGCCACCGCCATCCTCGGCGCACTGATCCTTCTTCTCATTCTTCGTCCTTCGAAGACCGCTCCGAAGGCGCCCACCCTGCCCGAACCGCCTTCCATCGCCCTTTCCCTACTAGCCGAAGCTCCCGATTGGAAAACCCTCAATCAATACCAACACACCATCACCCGCAGCGATTTCGAGAAACTCCTCACAGAAATTTTCACCACTGACGATACCTGGAAGCAATTCATCACCATCCACGAAGACTACACCCAAGTCCTCACCTCCAGCGATCCAGCCGAGCTCCCCTTCATCCTGAATTTCGCGACTCCGGAAAAAACGCTTCACTCCCCAAGCCACTGGCAGGCCACCGAAACCCTTCCCATCCCTCCAGCGGCAAAGCCCCTCACTAGCCTCCACATCGCCATCGATCCCGGTCACCTCGGCGGGGAGTGGGCGAAGATCGAGGAACGCTGGTTCCAAATTGGCAACGACAAGCCCGTCACCGAAGGCGACATGACTCTCTACGTCGCAAAACTCCTCAAACCCATGCTTGAGAAACTCGGAGCAAAAGTTTCACTCGTCCGCTCCACCACCGATCCCGTCACGCCACTCCGCCCCAACACCTTGTCAAACCTCGCAGTCGAACAATCCCCATCCGATCCGGCGTCCCAGCAAAAACTCGCCGAAAAACTATTCTACCGCACCGCCGAGATCCGCGCCCGCGCTGAGATCGTGAACAACACCCTCAAACCCGACCTAGTCCTTTGTCTCCACTTTAATGCCGAGGGCTGGGGCGACCCGACCCAGCCTACCCTCATACCGCGCACCCATTTCCACATTCTCCTAAACGGAGCCTACACCGGAGATGAAGTCCGCCTCGCCGACCAACGCTTCGCCATGCTTAAAAAACTCCTCCAGCGCACCCATTCAGAGGAAGCGCTCATCGGTAGCACCGTATCCAGCACCTTCGCTGGAATTTCCAAGCTCCCCGCCTACACCTATCCTGCCAATGGCGGAAACGTCCGCCCCATCGAAGGCAACCCCTATCTCTACGCCCGCAACCTCCTCGCAAACCGGCTCTACGACTGCCCCGTCATCTACATGGAACCCTACGTCATGAACTCCACCTACGACTACGCCCGCATCCAGGCCGGAGACTACAAGGGCACCAAGGAAATCAACGGCGAACAGCTCCCCTCAATTTTCCAAGAATACGCAACAGCACTTGCAGCCGGCCTCGCGAAACACTACGGAAGAACGCACTAAATTCAAAATCAGAAATCCGAAACGAAAAAGCATCCGTGCACTTCCTCGGAATCCGGGTTCAGTTTCATCTCCCATCCATCAGTCTTCCGTTTAGAATTTAGAATTTAGAATTTTCCCTATGACACTCCTCGTACTCTACGTCCTCCTCGCAATCTGCGTATCCTTCCTCTGCTCCATCCTTGAGGCCACACTCCTCACGATCACCCCCTCATCGATTAATCGGGCAAAGGAAAAAGGCCTCCCGTGGGGCGACCGGATGGATAAACTCAAAGAGGACATCGACCGCCCGCTCTCAGCCATCCTGACCCTCAACACCATCGCCCACACCATGGGCGCTGCGGGAGCCGGGGCGCAGTATGCACAGATCAGCGGAAACAAGGGGGAGGCAATCTTCGCCGGCGCTTTAACTCTGGCCATCCTTATCTTCACAGAAATTATTCCAAAAACCATCGGAGCTCGTTTCGCAAACGGACTAGCCCCCACTACATCCATCTTCCTAAATTTCCTCGTTACCGTACTCAAGCCCCTCGTCCTTGCATCGAAATCGATCACCGGACTCATCGCCCCAAACGCCTCCGCTCCAGACCACTCCGAGCACCGGGAGGAAATCCTCGCCATGGCGCGCATCGGTCACGAATCCGGTTCCCTGCGAGAAAGGGAAAGCCAGTTCGTCCAGAACCTCATCCAGCTCAATGCGATGAAGGTCTCCGACATCATGACGCCACGTCCTGTCATTTTTTCCCTACCCCAATCCACTCCCCTACCCGAGTTTGCAGCACTGATCGAAAACAAGCCTTTCACACGCATCCCCACCTACGACAAGGGCACCGATGACTTCACAGGCTTCATCATCCGTGGCGAAGCCCTCCTCGCCCACCTTAAAGATCACTACGACACAGGCAACCTTACGGACGTCCTGCACCCGATCGCCATCACTGCAGAATACACACCGGTCGATACCCTCTTCCAACGCTTCATCGCCGAGCGCCACCATATCATGCTCGTCACCAACGAATTCGGCACCACCGTTGGCCTCGTTACCCTCGAAGACATTATCGAGACCATCTTTGGAATCGAAATTCTCGATGAATCCGACAAACACCCCGACCTCCAGCATCACGCCCGCAACCTCTGGCAGGAACGAGCCAAAAAAATGGGTATCGACATCGAGCAGTAGCAACGGCTGCTATTTCCCTCCGTTCATTCGGGGGGTCTCATTGAAGCGCACTTCGATTTCTCCGGAGGTCGTCTCGGCAACTAATTTCCCTCCGTTCATTCGGGGGGTCTCATTGAAGCGGTGTTGGACTAGCGGTGGCGGAGGCTCTGGCCCCGATTTTCCCCCGTTCATTCGGAGGGGCTCATTGAAGCCTGCCTGAGCACCGCCATTGTATCCAATATCACACCCGCCATGATCTCTAACTTTTGTCAGGTATGTTCCATTTATTCGAATTCATGGAATCTTCGAAATCCTTCGTAATTTCCTCATCCAGTTCAGGATTATCCGTCAGGTATTCAATCGCCGCTTTCGAAAAATACCCTTTCCCAGCACCGAAGCCCAAGGAACGCTTCGCAGGTTTTTTCGGCTTTTCCAAAACCAACCTCACCACCGGCTTATCCCGCCTCGCGATCACCACTTCCTCGCCCTTTCCACCGCCGCAATCAGCAGCGAGAGATGCGTCTTTGCCTCATGGATCGTCACCTGCATGAAGGCAATTTATGCAACTAAAGCAACGCCGTCAACCTGGATGGCTACGGCAAGTCCCCGCAGTTCCCGCGATGTGAAAGAGTTTGAGACGAAGAGTAAACATGCTCCGCCTTCGCCTGCCTCACCTCCCGCAGTTCCCGCGATGTGGAAGAGTTTGAGACGTAATTCCTCGCCCTTCCGGATATCCCTCGCGAAAACTCATCCTGGAGTTGGCAATGCCGCTGAACTCCCAATTTGATGCGATAGCAATCGCATCTAATCACCACTACGCATCCTCCTCAGTTGCGGCAGAAAATCGAAATGCGTGTCGTCGCTGAGGAGCGTTGCGCCGCTGATATACGCGGTGGCGGCAATTCAAACGTGGTTCGTAGGGATCTTGGTTCCTCTCTGCTGGAGATAGTTCATGAACAGCCCGAAACAGTCGGAAATATTAAAATCCTCTCCGAACTCATCCGGGCAGCTCCCCGCGCAACGCTCCAGCCCATTGGTTTTCTTTTTATCGACAATACCCAGGCCGCTTTTCACAGCTTCCTTCAGCACAGTATTCATTGAAACCCCGCGTTCAGCCGCTTTGGCTTTGGCGGCAGACACCCATTCATCTTCCAACTGTCTGATCGTCACCTGAGTCAGGTATGCACTATATACCAATAGTGTATGCAGTCGGCTCCGTGCAGCCAACCTTGATGACAGCAGTGACCCGCACGATCCATCCGTAGCTGCCCGCAGACTCGCACGATGTGGGTAGAAGAGTGGCGGCGAGCGCAGATCGTCGCTACGACTACCCGTTCAGCTTCGCGAGGCTCTTAGGAAGGAAAATTCCGTTTTTACGGATGAGTTTTCCGTCGAAGTAGATCTCGCCGCCGCCCCAGTCCTTGCGCTGGATGTTTACCATGTCCCAGTGGATCTGGGAGTTATTGCCGTTGTCGGCGTCTTCGTATGCCTGACCTGGGGTAAAGTGGAAGGAACCGGCGATTTTTTCATCGAAAAGGATGTCGCGCATTGGCTCGCGGATGACGGGGTGGAAACCGAGGGCGAATTCTCCGATGTAGCGTGCGCCGGGATCCGTATCGAGGATGCGGTTGAGCTCCTTGGTTTTTGATCCTGCCTCAGCTTTGGTGATTTTTCCTTTGGTGAATTCCAGACGGATCGAATCAAAGGCAATTCCTTGGTAAATGGTCGGCGCATTGTGACTGACCACTCCTTCGACGGAATTCTTTACTGGTGCGGTGAAAACTTCTCCGTCCGGAATATTGTAGTTGCCTCCGCAGACGATTGCCGGAATTCCTTTGATGGAAAATTTCAGATCCGTGCCAGGGCCTTTGATATGCACCTCCTCGGTCTTTTCCATGAGGCGCTTGAGTGCATTCATGGAAGGCAGAAGTGCCTTGTAATTGAGAAGGCAAACATCGAAGTAAAAATCCTCGAACGCCTCAGTGCTCATGCTTGCCTGTTGCGCCATGGAAGCGGTGGGCCAACGGAGGACGCACCACTTCGTTTTCTTGACCCGGTAGTCGATGACGGGACGCATGTGTTTCATTGCGAGCGCCATCGCCGCCTGTTTCACATCGGAAGTTTCCGAAATATTGTGGCTACCGCGGATTGCGATATAGGCGTCCATGTCCTCCATCTCCGCGAGGAGTTGCTTCGCCATGATCCCATACTGAGTATCATCCGCCCCATTGATCATTTCCCGGGAAATCCTCGACTGATGAATGCGGACGAACGGGATCCCCTTCTTGCGCCGGACTTCACGGATCAGTGCGATGCCAATGGAATCGGGCACATCGTAGAGATCGAGAAGGACTTTTTCGCCTTTTTTCAGATCAATGGAATAGCCGGCCAACTGCTTGGCGAGGGCGTCAATTCTTGGGTCGTGCATGCGGTCTAAAATTCAAATTTCAAATCCCAAAATTCAAAATGGGAAGACTGTCTATCCTAGTCATTCGAGTAGGAAGACTCGACGCGCTGAGCGACATCGCGATAGCCGTAATCGACTTCGTAGATTTGTTTGAAGCTGTCGAGAGCTGCAGACTTGTCGCCCATGTCGCAGTTGATCAGGCCTTTTTCATAGAGCACTTCCTTCTTGGTTCCGTCCATTGCATGGAGGTCGGAGAGCGCATCGGAAAGCTGCTTGATGGCAAGGTCGAACATCCCCTTTGCGCGGAAGGTGCGCCCGAGGAGAAGGAGAACCTTGGTCCGGATGTGCGGATTCCGTGTCGCCTGCTGGAGGTGAGGAATCGCGGCAGTGTGGTCGCCGCTTTTGTAGAGTGCGTTGCCGAGTTCGTAGCGGAGCTGCGGATCGGTCGGGTTCTGATCCACGCGTTTCTTCGCTTCATCCACCTGCTCGGCAAGACGTGCGTTGCGGCGCTCAGCCAACTGGGATTTAAGTTCTTCGTTTTCGGGATCGGCGGCAATGCCTTGCTCCAGTGCAACAAGCTCCGCCTCAAGCGCACGGTCGTGCATCATCGCGGATTTCGTAGCGAGAGCTACGTCCCCGTTACTACGTGAGTGCGCCCAGTTAAAAAAGGTATGTGCGTTCGCCCAGTCTTCAAGTTGCTCGTAAATGCCCGCGAGTTCCTTGGAGGCGCCGAGGTTATTTGGATCAGCATTATATTTTTCGATGACCTTGTCGCGACGGACCTCAAGCTGCTCTCGGGTAAGGCCGGTCCGACCTGCTTTTTCCAGCTCCTCGTTTGCTTCGGCATCACGCATGAGGTCTTTCATACTGGTATTTTCATCCCAGCGTGCCTTTTGCATGGAGGCACGGGCGGATGAATCCTTCGCGCCTTTGATGGCTGCGGAGTCCGTCGGAGCGTGCTTGATAATATCGTTGTAAACCTCGGCCGCCTTGGTCGGAACTTCCCGGCTGAGATAGTGTTCGGCCAGCTTGTGAAGCAGCTTGACGTTTTCAGGGTTGTGCTTGCGTATCGTTTCGAGTGCGAATGCAGCGGTATCCAGCAGTTCCAACTTAATTGCGGTATCGAATAGGAGATCGTTGGCTTGATCGCTAAGAGGATCCTTCTCGAGCTCTTTCTCGATGAGCGGCAGCGTGCCGGCAGGGTCTTTTTTCGCCTGACTGGCGAGTTTCATGACGCCCATGCCGCCGCTGGACATCCCGAACAGTCCCTTCTTTTTCCCACCAGTTCCACCGGTGAGCTGAATCTCGCATTTGCGCAAAATTTTCCGTCCTTCCAAGAAACCCGGGGCATCCTTCAATACCGCCTGCAGGAGGCTGACGGCATAGTCGAGATTGCTCATCTGCACCGCACTGAGTGCCTTTAACCACAAGGGCTTGATGTTCGCGGGAAGGTCTTTTTCGGTAATTTCTGCCATGGTCGGGTCGGTTTTTTGAAAGCTTCGCAGTTTCCGGAGCAGGGAGAATTGCGATCGAAATAAAGTGATCGCGGAAGCCCAGCTTGGCAAGCATCAGCTTTCCCCTTCCGTCCACAAAGCTGCTAATTTTTAGCATTGAAGCGCAAATACGGATATGCTACACATCGGCCGCGAGCGATCATTTGAGTCGCTCCGAAGACTCATTATGCCTCCAAGAAACAACAGAAGACGCCGTCCGGGCGGTCGTGGCCGCAAAAGAACCTTTGGACCGAAAAAGGCCAAGGATCCGAATGATGAAGAAAAAGCGGTAGAGGTTGAGGGTGAAATTTCGTCGGTTCTGGCCGGCACGATGTTCCGTGTTAAACTTGCGAGTGACCATGAGGTTCTCGCCCATATTTCAGGAAAAATGCGCAAGCGTTTCATCCGTCTTGTTGTCGGCGACCGTGTAAAAATGGAAATGTCGCCCTATGATCTCACGAAAGCGCGCATTGTTTTCCGTTTGAGCTGAGCGGATTTTCGCTCTTTTTCACTGAGAGGATCACCTATCCCCACTCAGACTGTTTCACGCCGCTTCCTGAACGCATAGATCAGGAACGCTGCGGAGAACAGATACATGAACAGGGAGAGAAACTGGCCTTGGGTCAGAACACCCTCGATGACCCATGCCGCATCCGGCTCGCGGAACTGTTCGGCGAAAATCCGGAAAGTCGCGTAAAGACCAAAAAACAATCCGGTCAGGAGCCCATTGGGAGCTTTCGGGAATTTCACCCGCACCAACCAGAGGATCGCGAACAGCAGTGCGCCTTCAGAAAGGGCTTCGTAGAGCTGTGAAGGATGACGGCTCTCGATGAACGGGGCGATTGCATCGGTAACGGCATCGGAATGGCAGTTCGCATCAAGCAACGCGTGGTAATACGCCATGTTTTTGTCAACGATACGGGGATCGGACGCGATTTGACCCACAACCTTTCCGAATTCCGGATCGACATCCAGCGCTGCAGTGAGAGCAGCATCAAGCCGGCCTGATTCGGGTGCCTTCGAATCCATGAATGCTCCAGGAAATTTCACCGCCCAGGCGACGCTGTTTGCGACGCGTCCGTAGAGTTCACCGTTGATGAAGTTTGCGAGCCTTCCGCAAAAAAGCCCGATGGGAGCCACCACGCTAAGCCCGTCGCCCACGCCAGTCCAAGACACCTTGTGCTTTTTCGCATAGAAAAAGGTAAAAATAGCGACCCCAAGAATCCCGCCATGGCTGGCCATACCACCCTCCCAGACCCGGAATACCAGCAGCGGATCTGCGGCAATCGACCCCCAGCCTTCTCTAGGTATTTGGTAGAAAAGGATGTAGCCCAGCCTCCCGCCAAGGAAGACTCCGAACAGGGCGCAAGCAGCGATGAAGTCCGCGGTTTTTTCCGGAGGTAGCACCCAGAGTTTCCTCTCGGCTAGGCGCTTGAGCAAAAGGTATCCGAAAAGAAAGGCGGCAAGATAAGCCATGCCATACCAGCGCAGGGCAATCCCTTGGGTGAACTGGACGATGATGGGATCGAGCTGATGGACGTAGGTTGCGAACACGGCGGGAGCTTGTACGGATGGAAGCAAACGTCCAACCTTCAATATGGAAACGAACCAATACCCATGTAGGAGGGCTGGCGCTGTTCGGGAAGGGTGAAAAGCGGATCAAGTAGGTCGAGGTATTTGGAAAGATCGTCCTTCCTCCTGTTTGGTTTGGTTTTCAGACGGGCTTTCAGATTCAGGTAATCCTCGAAGGCACCGCTGGTCTCCCGTGCCCGGGTAATTTCGAACCAATCCAGGAAATCCCGTGCGCGATTCGCCTTTCCAGTCATATTTTCACGGGTGCCGGCAAGAGCTATGATCGAGGTATCAAGGTTCTGGGTCTCCCCACTCGCGAAGTTGGAGAGCAGCATCTGATACTCCAGCAGCAAGGAGCGGTAAGAAGGGAAACAGCGATAGCTGAGCCGAAGCAGATCGTCCTGAGCTAGTCTTACTGCATCGATGCGTTCCGGCTCTTCCAATTTACCAACAGTGCTCCAATCAGAAAGTGGAGTCTCGTAAAGGAACCCTTCCACATCATGGTGCCAGATTTTCAACGCCTCAGACAATGCCTTTTCCGTGGCGAAAACGCTGAGCGATTCCGTGAGCGGGGCGGTTCCTTTGTTCGCGAGCTGGAGAGCCCACAATTTTTCAAGACTCGTAGCAGAAAGGTTCAGATCAGGAAAATGCCTTCTGAGTAAAGCTGGCATTTCTCCCTGGAACTCGGGTAGCGCCGAGAGGAAATCGCGGATCCCGGATTTTCCATCCGGTTGCTCCAAAAGTGCCATTACCAACGCTCCCGAAGAAACCCGAAACGCAGCCTTTGAAACTGAATCAATGGAGCCGAATTCTGCGTCGGTCACGGCAAATAAATCCTCCGGCTTGAAAATCCCTCCGTGTTGGAAAAGAGCATCGTAAAGCCTGCGGTCAGATTGCTTGAGTCGCCATGCCGAGGCCTCGCGAAGTCCTTCGACAAACCACGGCGGCACCGAGAGAGGAATGTCGGAAGCCGCTTTTCCCCGCTCCCGCAGCCCGCGCGCATGCACCAACGCGGAGGTCACCGCACGCTTGAACGACTCCGGTTGTAAGCCACGACTTAGGTTCACCATGATCTTAAGTTCGTAGCCTTTGTCATTGAACCAAAGGTCGAGCGCCATCGTGCGAAGTGGCACCGGGTTACCTTCCTTACCAAGTAACGCGATACTGATTGGCACCTTCCACTCATCCTCTTCCTCGGTCAGGCGAAGAAGCTCCTGTTTGGTTTCCTCGGCCAGATTCGCAGCCATGCCCCGTGTTGAAGAATCTCCCCCAGAAATCGCAAACTGCTCCGTGTGGCTATAGACTTTTTCATTCCCGGAAAATTTCGGCAACAGATCCTCTACCGGTATTGCCTTCGGCGCGGGTTGTTTTTCCAAGTCCTGCCCCTGTGCCACCAGTAACCCTGAGATTGGAAGCATGAGCTGAAAAATCCGTTTCATTGGGAGCCACCCCTGAACTGGGGTCTGAAGTTGGGGATGAACGATCTAAAAAGAAATGTCACCCTTTTCGGCCGAACGCGTCGGCGGCTGCGGATCGAGTTCGATTTTCTTGTCCTTAATTTTGATCCGCGCCATCTGTTGGAAGCCAAGATCGATCTCCCTTTCAAATAGTGAGGCGATTTTTTGAAACTCAGGCATCACCATGATCAGGAAGCCCTGTGGCACGGTGAGTTGACCGAAACGTCCACCTCGGGTCGGGAATGGGACGAAATCATGGAAACCGCCGCCGTGGAGATGGATCTGGGTTGAAATTCCTTCGGCCGATTCTATTTGCTCGATTTTCAGAAACATCGAGGTAGTGAACGGTTTTCCTGAGATTTCCCGCTCGATAATAATTTCCGCAACGTCCTCGCGCAGCCTTACCCACACGCGCTTCATGCTGACCCATTTAGCTAGTTCGCCGGTCTGTTTTAGCTTCAGCTCGCGGCCTAGCCATTCGTTGAGTTCCTTCTCCGTAAGCACCACGGAATAATCCCCTTCGATAGATTTCATCAGCACAGCCTCCATGTCACGCGGAGGGCTGGTAGGGGTCGTAGCCATGGGCGCATTCCCACCGAGATCGGAGAAGTCCTGCGGTTTACTGATGAAAAAGAATGCCGCTCCCAGCCCCACGATCACTAGGAATACAATCAGGCCGAACAGCTTGCCTAGGCAGCCGCCCTTGGGTTTTTCTTCTTCGTTTTTTGGCATCGGGTAAATTTCTTAGCAGTTAAGGGGGCGCATTGCAAAGCTCGGGTTTTGGGAAAGCGTTCGCTACGCGTCACCTGAGGATTTTGCCGTAGGCTTCGATTCCGCTTTCTTCTCCGGCTTCGATTCTTTTTTCTCGGGAGGTTTGTCCGCCTTTGCACCCTTCTGGTAAGAGGCCGAACGGTAGTCCGTCTGGTAGAAACCGGAACCCTTGAAAATGATCCCGCCCCCAGTGCCAAGCAGGCGTTTCACCTTCCCCTCGCAATCGGCTTCGGGACAATCCGTGAGCTTTTCGTCTTTCATACTTTGGAAAACTTCAAAGCGTTTCACACATTCAAGGCACTCGTAATCGTAATTTGGCATCTTCGTTTTAAATGAATTTTCCGGCCGTTCCGTGGCCGAAGTCACTTGACGATAGCGAAGCCTTTCAGATCTGGCAACGGGGCAATTTGCTCCTCGAAAACCTCTTTAATATGGTGCGCCACCGCAGAATCCTCTAGCAGATCACGTAAAAATTCAGTCACCTCATCCGTTTCCCCGGCGATGATCAGCTCCACCGTCCCGTCGGGCAGATTCCGCACCGTTCCCAACACATCATAGCCCCGCGCCAGATCCTTCGTCGTATAGCGGAAGCCCACCCCCTGCACCCGTCCCTCATAAATCACGCGTTTTGTTTCCATTCGGAGAAAACCTGCCCGGAAACCAAGAGAAATTCAATGCGTGGTTTCCATTCCGATGATGAAAATCTAGTGCTGCGTCACACAAAAAAAGATGATTATTTTCTGAGCCTTTTCAAAAAATGACAACCTGAGTACCCACAAGGAGTGAAAGTGGTGAGCAGAAACCTTCAACTCCAACGGAGTTACGTATTTCAAGCCCGGGATTGGCGCAGTGGAGCGGAGCCGACCCCCTGAACTCCGCCCCTATATCCCAACCCCAACGGGGATGCGTCCGTGCCGGAATCAATCCCAGGCGTATTTTCCGTCTCGAAATTCTGGATCGCGGAGGAAAAGAAGGTGGTCTTGCGCGATTCAGGGCGGATAAAATTGCAATCAACCAGGGATTCTTCGACCCACCATTATTTAAAAATGGATTCGCCGTCGTCCGTCGCGCCACCGTTGACGATAAAAGCGACATCCGAATCATGGTGATCACCCGCAAAGGAGAGATCCTCTGGAAGGGCGAGGGACAACATTAGGAGGCTGTAACGCGTCCCACAAACCACGGGATTTTCAAATCCTGAATCGTATGCTACTAATCTTCATCATGAGCGAGATCCACTACACCCGCCTTCCCTCACCCATCGGGGAGATCACCCTCGTCGCCTCGGAAAAAGGCCTACGGGGCGTCTACATGGAAGAGCACAATAAAGCCCCGCTCACCCCGGCTCTCTGGGAAGAAAACCCATGCCGCTTCGCAAAAGCCACCAAGCAGTTAGCAGAGTATTTTTCCGGAAAGCGGAAAACCTTCGACCTCCCACTCGATCTCTAAGGCACTCCTTTCCAGCTCCAGGCATGGCACACCCTTTTACAAATCCCCTTTGGAGAAACCCGCAGCTACGGCGAGCAAGCAGCCCTGATCAATAACCCAAAAGCCGTCCGTGCCATCGGCCTCGCGAACGGAAAAAATCCCATCTCAATCATCGTCCCCTGCCACCGCGTCATCGGAAAAAACGGTAGCCTCACAGGCTACGGCGGCGGACTGGAGAGGAAGCGGTTCCTACTGGAACTGGAGAAAAGATAAATTGCGATCCAGTCACGATTCGGTATGCATAAGGCATGTCTTACACTGCGATACTCCTAAAAGACCCTGACGGTGGTTATGTCGCCCAAAATCCCGAAACCGGCACTTCGACCCAAGGGGAAACCATTGACGAAGCTTTGGCAAATCTCCGCGAAGCGACCGAACTTTATCTGGAAGAATTTCCCGCGGCTGTCACCTCGCCCGCACTGATGACCACTTTTGAGCTTTCGCATGCCTAAGCTACCACCAATCGGGAGCAAAAAGTGCATCGCAGCACTCCAAGCGCTCGGTTTTTCAGTCATACGCCAAAAGGGCAGTCACATCGTAATGCGGCGGGGAGAGTCGGAATGTGTTGTGCCTAACCACAAGGTATAAAGTATTTGAAAGCACTGGGATTTGACGAAACCATCTACA
>TARA_B110000037_G_scaffold53574_1_pt1 | contig 76778 bp, 64 predicted proteins | sample TARA_B110000037 | Tara Oceans TARA_B110000037 (sample SAMEA4397196) | marine metagenome | biome: Polar Biome; feature: [MIX] marine epipelagic wind mixed layer (ENVO:01000061); material: water (ENVO:00002006), including particulate matter (ENVO:01000060) such as... | depth 10-100 m | reverse complement strand
GCTAAGGTTTAATGAAGTGCCTGTCTTTGCCTAAAAATTCAGGTGCCTGCATTGATAGTACTTTAACTGGTTTAGTGGAGATTGTTTTAAAAGAATGTACAACAGATGGGGGTATTGAAATAAAATCTCCAGCTTTAACAAAATGTTTTTTTGAGCCAACTGTAAAGATGCCCTCACCTTCCAAAAAACACAAAGTTTCAGTATGGTCTTTGTGATAATGTGTCTTTACCGAATCTTTTACCCAAATAATAAAACTAGATGAATTCTCATTAGAGGTTAATTTGGAAACTTTAATGTTTCCAATGTCACCACATTCTTGTTTTTCGAAATGAACTATTTTATTCTGTTCATTGTCTCAATTTATGATTTGCCCATTTAGTTTGGTGTAAAATGAGATGAATGTTACAAATAAACAAGAGGATATAATTAATTTCATCGGATTAAATTAGTATTTAATAATCGACCATTCGTCAAGTTTAAAACCTTGAATAAAAACAGAAGCGGTCATTCTCTTTTTTCCTTCAAGTTGTACCTCAAGTAAATTTAAAACGCCTGATTTATTTTGAAATTTTAACTGATTGTCTTCTATTATAAATTTTGGCGTTGAGTCAGATTCAATTGTCGATTCTATTTTTGATTGATACCATTTAAAAACACTTTTTTTACCGTTGCGTTCAATCCATATAAATGCTCCAGGAAAAGGAGATAAGCCTCTGAGTTTATTATGAAGGTTGGTCACTGATTGGTTAACATCTAAAACGCAAGTATGCTTGGTAAGTTTTGGAGCAGGAGTGGGATCAATACCTTTAGATATCAATTCTTCCTGAGTTAGAGTTTTTATGTTTTCAGATTCAATTAACTCAACGGTGTTAACTACTACTAGGGCACCTAATATCATTAGCCTATCATGTAATAGTCCTGCCGTTTCATTTTCTTCAATTGCTATGCTCTTTTGCATAATTATATTTCCTGTGTCAATTTTATGCTGAAGAAAAAAAGAAGTGACACCCGTTTCTTTATCATCATTTATAATTGCCCAATTTATAGGAGCAGCACCTCTATATTTAGGTAGTAGTGACCCATGCAAATTGAAAGTGCCTTTTACAGGATAATCCCATACCATTTCGGGTAACATTCTGAAGGCGACAACAATTTGTAAATCTGGATTTAATTGTTTCAAACTGGCATTAAAATCTTCCGACTTTAAATTTGTAGGTTGAAAAACTGGAATGCTCTTCGTTAGGGCAAATTCTTTAACTGCCGATTGTTTCAACTGATATCCTCTACCGGCTGGTTTATCTGGAGCAGTAACAACACCTATTACATTTTTACCAGCATCAATTAAAGCTTTTAAGCTAGCTACCGCAAAATCAGGTGTTCCGTAAAATAAAATTTTCATGCATTAAATGTTTGTATCGTGCCAATCAGCAAGCCTTAAATATAAGAGGCTAATTATAGTAAGAAATCCAAAATAAATAAACTCTGATGACCAAACTGTAACCAGACTTGATGGATATATTTTGGTGACCATATAAACGTATAAGAGATAGCTAAAAATTGATCCTAACTCAATGTATAGCGATGCAACCGTTCGTCCAATACCAACGATCGCTCTAAAAAAAACGACACCTGCAGTAAAGATAAAGGTGGTGTGAGCAATTAATTTTACTATTGGAATAGCTTGCATCATTAAAACATCATTGTTGGTGTACCAATACAGTATCTTTTCAGGAATGAACATTAAAAATGGATAAACAATTGCATTACTGATCATTCCTAGAATCATTATTTTTTTAACCAGCGATTTAATTTTTTTCTGCCCGCCTTCACCCATCAGATTACTTACCATAGTGCTAGTAGCATCTCCAAAGCCGAAAATTGGAATCATTGCAATCATATAAATATTTCGAACAATATGAGAGATTGCTAATTCTCGTTCGCCTAAACTTTCAATTAGAACGAAAAACACAAACCATGAACCAAGAGTTACAAAGTTTTGGAGCATGATAGGGCCTGCTGTAACAAATATTTTTTGAATGACTTTAAATTGAATCTTAGCGTATACAAAAAGATTAAACCTTGCCTTGTCTTTATAAGTTAATGCGTAAATAAACATCGCTGCAAAGCCTATACCTTCTGAAATATTTGATGCAAATGCAGCACCCTCAATTTCTAATCTAGGGAAACCGTAATGGCCATATATTAAGGAGTAATCCAAAAAAACATTAAGAATCGCCACTATCGGAGTTATTATTCCGAGTATTTTGGTTTTGGTAATACCTACAAAAAACGAAACAAAAACTAAGTTGCCTAAAGTGAAAAACACGCCCCAACTGCGTTCCTTAAGGTAAATACTTATGCTATCGGCAATGTTGTTCGATTCTACAATTGCCGGAAGAAAATGGGATATGGAGAATTTTAAAAACAAAAAAACCAAGGCCGCATATAAAAGAATGAAAACCGCAGTGTGGTTTACCAAGGTTCCAATTTTGCCATATTTTTTTTCTCCATTTCTACGTCCAATGATAATTTGAGTACCTACAGTGAAACCCATACCTACCAGCACAAAAACATAATATAAAATACCTGCATTACCTGCAGCACCTAAAGCAACTTCGCTCAAATTACTGAGAAAAATGGTGTCAGTAATATTTACGATGTTAATTGCTAGCCCACTAATTATAATGGGGAATGAGATTTTGAAAATATTTTTATATGAAGTTGAGTTATTCAGGGTCTTTTATTATTTCATAAAAAAAGGCGAACAAATGCCCGCCTTTTAAAATCATTGAGTTAATTTTTTTAGTTGTTAAGCATTACGGGCATAACAAGCATTAATAAATCCTCATTTTCTTCGTTTTCTGCAGGTAAAAATAAACCGGCTCTATTTGATGTACTCATTTCTAGTTGAACTTGACTTGTTTCAAGATTGTTTAACATCTCAATAATAAAACGAGAGTTGAAACCAATTTCGATATCATCACCATTGTAATTACAAGTAAGTCTTTCGTTAGCTTCATTGCTAAAGTCTAAATCCTCAGCCGAAATATTTAACTCACTTCCTGCAATCTTGAATCGCACTTGATGCGTAGTTTTATTTGAAAAGATAGAAATTCGACGAATAGAGTTTAAGAAGTTAACTCGATCTATATTTAGAGTGTTTGGGTTTTCTTTTGGAATTACAGCATCATAATTTGGATATTTCCCATCAACCAAACGACAAATTAACGTAACATTATCAATCTCAAAATGAGCATTTGTTCCAGTGTATTGCATCGTTACAGGTGCATTTATACTAGACAATAAGTTCTTTAATAATGTAAGCGGTTTTTTAGGCATAATGAAATTTGCCGGCTTGCTTGCTTTTACATCATTTCTTCTGTAGCGTACCAATTTATGAGCATCAGTAGCAACAAAATTGGTGTGTGTTTTCCCTATTTCAAAAAACACGCCCGACATAACAGGCCTAAGTTCATCATTGCCTGTAGCAAACAAAGTCTTTACAATTGCATTGTGCAATACTGCCGATTCAATTTCTATGTTAGCTGGTGCTTCTAATTCTGGAACCTTGGGGAACTCTTCACCGTTTTGTCCTGCTAATTTGTATTTACCGTTTTCAGATGAAATTTCAATTCCAAATGTTTTTTCGTCGATATCGAATGTTAGTGGCTGGTCAGCAAAAGTTTTAAGCGTGTCAAGCAAAAGTCTGGCCGGCACAGCAACTGAACCTTTAGCATCAGCTTTTTCTAAACTAATCTTAGTTGTCATAGTAGTTTCTAGGTCTGATGCCGAAACCTCAAGCATTTCTTTTGATATATTGAATAAGAAATAATCCAATATTGGTAATGTATTATTGGTGTTTAGCACTCCTGCAATTGACTGGAGTTCTTTTAATAAATTTGAGCTTGAGACAATAAATTTCATAGTAAAATAAGTTCGTTCTTCGTTTAAATCAACAACCAACAAATATATTTTATTTGGTCGCGTAGAATTTGTATAGTAGGTTTAAAATGATACTTTTTTTCAACAATTGTTGATGACTAATTTTAGTCTATCAGATAAATTCCTGAGCTTCCTTTTTTAAGGGGTCAAAGATAATGTATTGTATAACCACAAAGTCACCATTATCTAACAATCCGTAGATTCTATCTAAGTCATACTCTATGGCTTCATCTTCAAAATTAGTGGCGCCTTGATGAGCAGGTTTTTTAAGTACAGTAATACTTTTACTTTTCCCATCAAAATTTGTTACTGTATACTTTTGAACTGGAGGTGTAGTTTTTATAGAGTCAATGTATTGTTCCGTTTTAGTTTCTTCAAATCCTTCGTAATGCACTTTTTTGTATAAATTGAAATAGCGCATTGCAACATCTTTTTTAATGTTGCTAATTGTTTCATTCGTTTTCAACATTGTAATTGAAAAGTTGCTCTCAGCATCTTTATTTATCTTGAAAGATTTATCCTCGTCCTGAGGATATTCAATTTTAACTTCGGCAATTTTTTGAGGGTTGTAATTGAAAATACCAGAAAAACGCCAATCGTTTTCAGACGTAAAGAAACGAGGAGTTAAAAAACCTCTCATACCTTCAATGTGCATTAAAAAAGGGACACTTGATTGATCCATAAGCATATATGTTCCTGAGTGTTCAGGATTTGCTCCACCTACATAAAAAACTTTGTTTGGTTTATTGTTATTAAAATACAACTCTACTTTTACCGATGAAGAGGCTATGCCTTTTACCACGTTTTCAAAAGCCGAACGTGGCACTGGTGATCTTACACGCATTCTCTTTATTGTTTCGAGCAATAGGTCAATAGCCTCTTTACGAACATTGTGTTGATCGTTTAAAATCCAGCTGCTACCAGAGCGGGTTAACAAAATCTTATTATCGTTTTTATCTGCAAGAAAAACTTTTGTAATGGCATTTGTATCGCTCACCGCAAAGTCACTTTTTTCTCCTTTAATAGTAGTAAATTCGTCAGATTGTATCACATAAAATGCACCAATTCCCAAAGCAATTAAAACTATTAAGATCAGATAATTGTTCTTCATATATTATTTCTTTAAACCGTATTTTTTTCGACGAACATAAAATTGGGCCATTCCAAAAAGTACAATCATAACTATCGGGATACCGGTATTTATAATCTGCCAAAAACCTTTTTCAGAGCTTACTTTGGTTGAATCAAGAACTCGGATTTTGAATTCCTTTGTTCGTGCTTCTATTAAGCCTGATTCATCAAGTAAATAATTAAAGCTATTTAAAAACAACTCTTTGTTACTGTATGTTCTATTGGTAAATTTATCAAACCCTAAGGCATAATATTCTTTGCTTGCAGGATTGTATTGATTTCTCATTAGATCAGCATCAGAAATGACAATCATTTTGTTTTCACTGCTAGTTTCGCGGTAGTTAATTTCAATATTCCTTGCAATTTGTGGTGGAATTCTATTTTTAAAATTAGAAGTGAACGTGCCTTCTAGTAAAACTCCAAAAGTTTGTTTTCCTCTGGTAAATTGTCTATTGTCGGGCTCTTCTCTTAGCATATTGAGGCTGATTCTAGTAGGGGTTTTGATAACCTTACTGTACTCTGAGGAGGTCAATAAAATGGTTTTTTTAATGTTTGGAACTCCAAGGGTATCAATTGTTGAAACAAACTCGGTTTTTAAAGCATCTAAATTTTTAATTATTGGATGATCTCCTGTAGGAATAGAAAGAGGATAAAATAACCATGGAAAAAACTCCTGTTTTGGTTGATTTCCCGAATAGCCTGTAATAATAGGAATCGGTCTTGATTGCAAGTCTTGAATAAGGTCAGAATTAACTCTAACGCCATATTTAAATAGAATGTCATTTAAATTTACATCGATAGGAACCCCCATAGTGGTGTTGGCTGTTTTTAAACTATCCATTGAAGCGTGAACGTTTTCTACCAACCAAATGGTTTTTCCTCCATTCATTATAAACTGATCAAGAACGAATTTGTCTTTTTCGTTCCAAGCAGTTTTAGAGCCAGCAATTACAGCTGCATCAAAAAATCGAAGTGCTTCTAGTTTGCCATCAATCCTTACGCGCGATACACTGTATTGGTCGCTTAATGCATTCACTATGTCAACCGTTTCGAATTCGTTAAGTTCTCCGTGACCCTCTATAAAGGCTATCGATAAAGGTTTGTAGCGTAGTAGTTTTTTAATGATTGAAGCAAGTTCATACTCTAATTGTTGAATAGAATTGTTTACAGTGCTGGTTTCATCACTTCCCATCTGGCTTTTAAGAAGTTGTATCGGAAGCTCCCTTCCTTGATATGAAAAGATGGCTCCAGGGAATATTATTTTTTCGGAATAAGTATCACCTTCTTTAAACCGAATGTTGTTGTACTGTAAACCTTGCTTGGTTAGCTCTTGGTAAATACTTCGCCTTGTTTTTTCATCATCGCTTTCAGATGGATTGATGAATTCATATTCAATGTTTTGATCAGAATAAGCTCTAAACTCATCTAAAATTTCTTTAGTTGCTTCCTTTAAACGTTTGTAATTAGCCGGCAGTTCTCCGTCAAGATAAACTCTAATAAAAATTATATCATCTAGGTTGTTTAGCTCATTAATTGTTGCATCTGTTAACGAATACCTATGATCTGATGTTAAATCGAACCTGAAAAAAACCTTACTAGTGATAACATTAATCAATACTAATATTACAAGCAAGCCCAGCACTTGAAACAGGTTTCTGTTTTTCTTTTTTGATATGTCGCTGTTGTTCTTTACCATCTTCGACTGCCTAATCTGAATTTGGTTAATATTAAAAAGAAAGCAATTACCGAAAGAAAATAAATGGCGTCACGAGAATCAAAAACACCACGACTCATAGAAACGTAATGAGCGTTAATACCAAGTTGACTTATAAACAAATCGAATGATCCAAATAAATCAAGACCCGCAATTGATTCAAAACCTACAAAGCAGAAAAAGGTGATGAAAATTCCTGTTAAAAAAGATACGATTTGGCTTGATGTTATAGATGATGCAAAAAGACCTATTGAAACAAAGGTTGCAGATAAAAAAATAAGGCCAATGAATGAACCCCAAAAGCCTCCGCTATCAACATTACCAATAGGACTTGCCAATTGGTTTATAGAGTAGTAATAAATCAGTGTAGGTATAATAGCAAATAGGACTAATAGCAACCCTGCCAAGTTTTTTGCAATTACAATTTGCCAATCTGTTAATGGGCGGGTAAGTAGCAATTCTATAGTTCCCGTTCTAAACTCTTCTGAAAAAGATTTCATTGTTATTGCGGGTGCTAAAAACATAAATACCCAAGGAGCAATAATGAAGAGCGTGTTAATGTCAGCAAAGCCGGAATCAAAAACATTCAAGTCTCCCGGGAAAATCCACATGAATAAACTGATAGTCGTTAAAAAAACCACCACCACCACATAGCCAATTAGCGAATTTAAAAAGTCAAAAATTTCTTTTTTCAGTAGGGGTAACATAATGCGGGCAAAAGTATTTAAAAAAAACAGCGAATTTGAGCTTAAAAATAAAGGGTGTTAATAGTCTTTTTATAGGTAGCTTAAATAGTTAAAGTTCTTCAGCAATCGAAAATGGTCAAATTAATAGGTCCTCAAATTACAGATTTATTGCCCTTTAAAAAGATTTGCATTAGAGTAAATGGAATTCAACAGTTTTCAAGGACCGCAACATTAACATTGGGCACATCAACGTAGATGGTAGACTTGGAAATGATTACCACAATCCGGATGATCATTTAGTATCTGATTTCAAGTTGTATTTCGCAACATTTAATCAGTTCATTGAATTAGGAGCAAATCAAAAACTACACGTTGAAATAGGTAGAGCACTTGTTGGGCAATGCGAAGCATTGGTATCAAAGGTTATGTATTTCAAAAAAGTGGTAAAAACTAATTTTGTAATTCTTGATGCAGGGATGGCTGAATTAATCGGACTTGCTTTGTATAGGTTCTTTGATAAAGGTACAGTAAATTCCGATTTTTTATTGGGAATTGATTCAACCAATATTTTACACTGATGGTTACTTCACAAATGGATGTTTGATTACATTAATTTAAATTAGATGAATTTTTTTATTTGATGGTCAGTAGGTATTATGCAACTGGTTCTTTTTCCGAATAGACGGTGTCGATGCTTGGCAATAAAATCATAAAACAAATTGTAAAAACCAAATAGGCCAATTTTTAAAAGAATTGATGCTACAAAGGAATACCATAAGTTTAAATCTTTAAGTATTAAAAGTACTCCTTTAGATTTAATGCTAACTTTTCCACCTTTAACATAAATAATGCTGTCAATAAGCAGGTTATCAATGTATTGAGTTTTTAAGACAGATACCCCTATTTTGCTTTCTATACCAGTAAATTTAAACAGGTCAAGTTTATCTTTTTTGATAATCCACCAAACCCAAAAGTTACAGAACTTGCAATAGTCATCATAGATGATCAATTTATTCGGAAGCTTATATTCCATTTGGGATCAAATTTAATTGGAATAGTTTAAGGAAATTAAATATAACAGCTTGATTATAAGAAAGTTTAATCAATTGCGAATTATTCATTGTTATTCTATATTTGCAGGCTTAAAATTTTTAGGAATTAAAACAAAAGTTAAACAACGCAAAAATGCAAAATAAGAACGCCATTTGGGCATTTACAATCCTGTTAACTTTAGCCTGTGTATACCAGCTATCGTTTACTTTTTTTACAGGAAACCACGAGGGGAAAGCAAGTGACTACGCGGATCAAAAAATTGATTCGGTAACTAGCGCTTTAGGAGAGTTGGGTCAATATCAGAGAGATTCAACTTATGAAGCTTTTGAAAATGAATTTTTATCTAGACATTCTTCAGATGAAATTGTACCGTTTTTAGGATACAATTATAAAGAGTCAAAAAGAAAAGAAATTAATTTCGGTCTTGATCTTCAAGGTGGAATGAATGTTACTCTGGAAGTTTCTGTAATTGATTTAATTACTGCACTTTCTGCAGACTCTAAAGACAAGGCTTTTAAACAAGCTTTATTTGATGCGGTTGAAGATCAAAAGGACTCTCAAGAAGATTTTGTTACGCTATTTGGTAGAGCATTTGAAGAAAACGCGCCAAATCAAAAATTAGCAGCAATATTTCACAATAGAGAGAATCAAGAAAAATTCCCTAGAAATGCTACCAACTCAGAAATACTTCAAATTATCAGAGATGAAGCTGTTGATGCTATCAAAAGAACCGAGCAAGTATTAAGAAAAAGGATTGACAACTTAGGTGTTGTTCAGCCTACCATTCAAAGGTTAGCCGCTTCAGATAGAATTATTGTTGAACTTCCAGGTATAAAAGACAAGAAAAGAGTTCGAAAAATACTACAAGGAACTGCCAAATTAGAGTTTTGGGAAACATATGATAATCAAGAGGTATTTGCTGGTTTAGAGCAAGCTAACTTGTTATTGAAACAAGTTGAAGAGGCTAGAAATAAATCGAATGATTTACCAGATGATAATACTGAGACAACTAAAGAAGAATCAAGTGATAATGTAGCTAATTTATTTGAAGAAGATGATGCAAATGATTCAACTGTAGTTGAAGAAGAGCCACTTGATCTTTTAGCTGAATTAGCTTCGGATTCAAATCAACTTGATTCGGCACTACAACAAAATCAATTGTCTGAAGATTTTAATAAAAACAATCCTTTGTTTGCATTATTGAAGCCAGCATTGGTTCAAGATCCTAATACTCAGCAATACTACCCAGGTGAAGGTTCTGTTGTTGGTTTTGCTGCTTTAATAGATGTCGATAGAATAAACGATTACCTTGCTAGAAACGATGTTAAAAATTTGTTGCCACCTAGAATCATTTTTGCTTGGTCGGCGAAACCATATGATACTGATGGTAAGTTTGTTCAGTTGTTTGCATTAAAAGTAACGAACCGTGATGGCACAGCTCCGTTAGAAGGTGATGTAATTACCAACGCATTGGTTCAAACAGATCCTTTAGGTCAACCAGAAGTTTCATTGATAATGAATCCGACGGGTGCTCAGAAATGGAGGCTATTAACTAAAGATAATATAGGTAAAAGCATTGCCATTGTTCTTGATGGTGTTGTTTATTCGGCTCCAAATGTTATATCTGAGATTAAAGGTGGTCAATCTTCAATTTCAGGTTCATTCTCTCCTGAAGAGGCAGACGATTTAGCAAACATTCTTAAAGCAGGTAAATTACCAGCTCCAGCTAATATTATTGAAGAAGCAGTAGTTGGTCCTTCATTGGGTCAAGAGGCAATTAGCTCAGGGTTAAGCTCATTTATGATTGCTTTGATTTTAATTTTAATCTACATGGCTTTTTATTATTCAAGTGCAGGTATCGTTGCTGATATTGCATTATTAGCCAACGTGTTTTTCGTTTTAGGAGTGCTTACTTCATTAGGCGCAACATTAACATTACCTGGTATTGCAGGTATTGTGTTAACAATCGGTATGTCAGTTGATGCTAACGTACTTATTTACGAACGAATTCGAGAGGAGATAACGGCAGGAAAAGGAATTAAGTTGGCCTTGGTCGATGGTTACAACAATGCATACAGTTCAATTATTGATGCAAATATTACTACCTTATTAACAGGGGTTGTTTTAGCCATTTTTGGTACAGGACCAATTAAAGGTTTCGCAACTACATTGATTATCGGTATATTAACTTCATTGTTTTCTGCAATTTTTATTACACGTTTAATTTTTGAATGGCAGTTGGATAAAGGTAAAGTAGTGAAATTCGCATCTAAATTTACTGAAGGCGCTTTTAAGAACTTAAATTTCAGTTTTGTTTCTAAAAGAAAAATGTACTACCTGATTTCAGGTATTGTTATTGTTGCAGGTATGGCAAGTTTTGCGGTAAGAGGATTAAATTATGGTGTTGATTTTACCGGTGGTAGAAGTTACTTGGTAAGATTTGAAAATCCTGTAAATGTAGAAGGAGTTAGAGATGCACTAACCGAAGTGTTTGTTAGTGATGATGGCTTGAAGCAAGCTCCTGAAGTTAAAACTTTCGGTTCTTCAAATCAAGTTAAAGTAACTACCAAATATTTAATTGGTTCTTCAGGTAGCGATATTGAAGATTTAGTTGAAGGTAAGTTGAAAGCTGGTTTAACGACAATGGGTGATTCATATGAAATTATGAGTTCGCAGAAAGTAGAAGCCACAATAGCTGATGATATAAAGCAATCTGCTATTTGGGCGGTGCTATTTTCATTAATTGTCATTTTCTTGTACATCTTGATGCGGTTCCAGAAATGGCAATTTGGACTTGGTGCATTAGCAGCGATGTTCCATGATGTGCTTATAGTCCTATCAATATTTTCCGTGTTTTATGGAATTCTTCCTTTCTCATTAGAAATTGACCAAGCTTTTATTGCGGCAATATTAACAGTGGTTGGTTACTCCATTAATGATACCGTGGTGGTGTTTGATAGAATCAGAGAGTATTTAGGAATCCATAGAAAAAAAGAATATAAAACAGTTGTTAACGATGCATTAAACAGTACGTTGAGTAGAACCATAAATACTTCATTGAGTACATTTATTGTTTTGTTGATGATATTCATTTTTGGTGGTGAGGTTATTCGAGGATTTGTATTCGCCTTAATGATAGGTGTTGTTGTAGGTACTTATTCTTCAATATGTATTGCTACTCCAGTTATTGTTGATTTAGTTAAAGGTAAAACTCTTCCTGTTTCTAAATAATCAATAATTATATATTAGAAATTACAGAAAGGGAGCAATTGCTCCCTTTCTTTTTTTAGATTTACCACATAAAATAAAAGATATGTTGTTGTTTTTTAATCTCGGAGCAGGCGAAATTTTTATGGTTTTAGTTGTTGTTCTCTTGTTGTTTGGGTCGAAAAAAATCCCTGAATTTGCTAAAGGATTAGGAAAGGGAATAAGACAATTTAAAGATGCAACCGGAGACATCCAAAATGATATTCAGAATTCGTTAAAAGAAACTAAGAAAGATTTGGATGATGCTACAAAAAACATCGAAAATCTGAAAAAACCACTTAAATAGAGTTTGCCCCCTTGTTTTTTTGGTTGTTGTTGATAAAAAACATCTTTTATTGAATACTGCCCCCATGATTTTGTAATAAATTTGTTGGAAATAATAAAAATATTACAATGTCATCATTTCGTTTCCGTGCATTAGAGGAATTATTTACTCGTCAACCTGTTCATGTAGAATTTCCATCTCATAAAGTTTCTGATTATTATGGATCCTCAGTTTTTAACAAAGATTCGCTTAAACAGCATCTAACTGATAATGCCTATAAGAAAGTTATGGAAGCCATTGCAAATGGTGGTCGATTAGATAGGAAAGTAGCTGATGAAGTAGCATCAGGAATGCGAGATTGGGCAATGAGCAAAGGAGCTACTCACTATACACATTGGTTTCAACCATTAACAGGTAGAACTGCTGAGAAACACGATGCCTTTTTTGAACCTATTGAAGGAGGTAAAGCAATAGAACGGTTTGATGGCAATATGTTGGTGCAACAAGAGCCAGATGCCTCGAGCTTACCAAACGGTGGTATTCGAAATACCTTCGAAGCAAGAGGTTACACTGCTTGGGATCCTTCGTCTCCAGCATTTTTAATGGGACGAACATTATGTATCCCTACAGTTTTTGTTTCATATACAGGTGAGGCATTAGATTTTAAAACACCATTATTAAATTCAATTGTTGCTTTAGATAAAGCTGCAGTGCAAGTTGCTCAATATTTTGATAAAAACATAAACAGTATACATGCTACTTTAGGCTGGGAGCAAGAATATTTTCTGGTAGATTATGCTTTATGGGCTGCTCGTCCTGATTTAGTTTTAACTGGACGTACTTTATTTGGTCATTCTTCTTCGAAAGGTCAGCAGTTGGATGATCATTATTTTGGCTCTATAAATGACAGAGCAGTTGCTTTTATGAAAGAACTTGAAATTGAATGTCATAAACTTGGGATCCCCGTTAAGACACGTCATAATGAAGTTGCTCCTAATCAGTTTGAATTTGCTCCAGTTTTTGAAGAGGTTAACCTAGCAGTTGATCACAATCAACTTTTGATGGATTTAATGGAGAAAGTTGCTCGAAGACATAATTTTCATGCTTTACTACATGAAAAGCCATTCGCTGGAATGAATGGCTCAGGTAAACACAACAACTGGTCAATGGCAACTAATACAGGAGTCAACTTATTAAGTCCAGGTAAAACACCTAAAAACAATTTAAGGTTCTTAACCTATTTTGTCAATATCATTAAGGCTGTTCATGATTATGCAGATTTAATTAGAGCGTCTATTGCTTCAGCTGAAAATGATCATCGACTAGGAGCTAATGAAGCGCCACCTGCGATTATTTCGGTTTTTATTGGTAGCGATTTATCGTCTATTTTAGATGAAATTGAAAAGACAGTTAAAGGAGGAAAGATGACTCCAGATGAAAAAACTGAACTGAAGTTAAAAGTTGGCAGAATACCGGACATTATGTTGGATAACACCGATAGAAATAGAACCTCTCCTTTTGCTTTTACAGGAAATAAATTTGAATTACGTGCAGTTGGGTCAACAGCAAATTGTTCTTCAGCAATGACCGTTATTAACACCATAATGGCCAAACAATTAGGTTTATTTAAAACAGATGTAGATAAATTAGTAAAAAGTGGTCTTAAAAAGGATGAAGCAATATTTCAGATTTTAAGAACTTATATAATTGACTCAAAAAATATTCGTTTTGAAGGAAATGGATACGGTGATGAATGGGTGAAAGAAGCTAAAAAAAGAGGTCTTTCAAATATTAAAACAACGCCGCATGCTTTGGCTTTCATGAAATCACCAAAAGCAAAAGAATTATTTTCTTCAATGGGTGTTCTTAATGAAACTGAGCTTGATGCTAGATATGAAATAATGATGGAATCATACAAGCTTAAGGTTCAGATTGAATCAAGAGTTGTTGGTGATTTGGTGTTAAATCATATAATTCCAGCAGCAATAGCGTATCAAAATACATTACTTGATAATGTCGGAGGGTTGAAAGATGTTTTAGGTGCAAAATTTAAAAGCGCTGCGCGTATTCAGCTTGAAATGATTGAGGATATTTCTGAAAGAATTAATAAAATTCATGACTACGTTACTGAAATGACCGAGAACAGAAAGCAGATTAATGAAATTTCAGAAGTGCCTGAGCAAGCAATTCAATACTGCGAAAAGATATTTCCCTACTTTGATAAAATTAGATATGAAGTGGACAAATTAGAGTTGATTGTGGACGATGAGCTTTGGCCATTACCTAAATATCGCGAGTTATTGTTCGCTAAATAGTTGATATTTAATAGACTAAGTATGTTCTAATAATAAGCTTTGTAAACAAATAAATAATTGTTTAATTTGCTAACCTTCATAAATGTGAGGGTATCCTTAAAACTAATTTATTGTATGAAAATATTTAAGTATTTCTTACTAATCATTTTTACCTGCTTTACAGGTAATTTATCGGCACAAGAAGATGCTACAATCGAGGCTGATGGCGCTTTTAGTAATGAAGCATATTTTTCGGCTGTATCACTTTATAAAAAGGCTTATTCAAAAGAACACGATAGAACACATAAGATTGCCATCATATACAAAATTGCCAGATCTTACCATATGGTGCAAGATTTTGCGCAAGCTGAAGTTTGGTACGACAAAGCAATAAAAGCGAAACACCCTGATAAGGATGTTCAACTCTACTTTGCAGAGGTTATTCAGGCACAAGGTAAATACGACGAAGCATTAGCTCAATATAATAAGTTTAATGCCAAAAATCCTAATGATGAAAGAGGCCTAGAAGGAGCAAAATGGTGTAAAATTGGTCAAGAGTGGGACAACAACCCAACAGACTATGAAATAGAAAACGTGAAATTATTAAATTCAAAAAACATGGATTTCGCGCCTACCTGGGGGTCGAAAAAACATGATGAGATGATTTTTTCAAGTACTAGAGATGGCTCTTTCGGGAATTCGATTGATACAAGAACCGGTGATAGTTACAGTGATTTATATTCAGCCAAAATTGATCGAAAAGGGAAATGGTCAAGTCCTACTGCAATTAAAGAACCTGTTAATTCTGAGGTAAATGAGGGAACTGCGACATTCAATGCGAAATTTTCTACTATGTATTTTACTAGATGTCCTGATGAAAAAAACACAGTATTAGGATGCTATCTTATGTCTACCACAAGAAGAGGTAAGGAATGGGACGAACCGGTGAAACTAGAGTTTGCACCTGATAGTATTGTGGTTGGTCACCCTGCTATGTTGCCAGATGGAATTACCATGGTTTTTGTTTCAAACATGGAAGGAACCTATGGAGGTGAAGATTTGTGGTTTGCGACTTATGATAAAAAAGCGAAGACTTGGTCAGCACCTGAAAATTTAGGTTCAGGCATTAATACTTCAGGCGATGAGTTGTATCCTTACATTAGAGACAACGGGGATTTATATTTCTCTACAAGCGCTCGCAAGGGTATGGGTGGTTTAGATATATACTCTGCTGAGAAAACTGGAAAAAACAAATGGGGCAACATTCAAAATATTAAAGCACCAATTAATTCATATTCTGATGACTTTGGGATTTTATTTGATGGAAATAAAGACAAAGGTTTCTTTTCTTCTAACCGTCCCGGAGGAAGAGGTTCTGATGATATTTATACTTTTAAGAAACCACCAATCATTTATGTTTTGCAAGGAACGATTAAAGATGTAGAGACTAAAGAAAAAATATCCAATGCTACAATAAAATTAATTGGAACGGATGGCGCATCTGTTGAATTGAAATCTGATCAAACTGGGTTTTACATTTTTGCTGAAATGGATGGTGTAAACAGATACATTAATGAGAATACTTCTTATACAATATTTGTTTCAAAAGAAGGATACTTAAATTCAAAAGGTCAAGAAACCACCGTTGGAGTTTTAAAGTCAACAGCGTTTGTTCATGATTTTGTTTTACAATCTATAAAGGCTGACGAAATTACATTTCCGAAAGTGGAGTATGATTTAGCGAAATGGAATTTAAGGGAACAGTCTAAAGATTCTCTAGATTTTCTTTACCAAACCCTATTTGATAACCCGCAAATTACTATTGAGTTATCAGCGCATACAGATGCACGAGGAGGAGATGACGCTAACATGACTCTTTCTCAAAAAAGAGCACAAAGTTGTGTGGATTATCTTGTACAAAGAGGTGTTGAAGCTGAACGAATGACTGCTGCAGGTTATGGTGAGGGGCAACCATACCATGGAAACTTTAATGGGCAAGTTGTAACAGTAAACGAAGAGTATATCAATGGCTTGGATGCTAGCCTTAAAGAAGCTGCTCATCAAATTAATAGACGAACTGTATTTAAGGTTCTTACAGATGATTATGTTTCTAATAAGACTGCTGCTCCAACTGATGGATCTGGTGATGTTGAAGAAGGAGAGTAGCTGTTAAAATATTGTTAATATTAATTAAGCACCTCTATTGGGGTGCTTTTTTTAGTTATGAAAGAAGATACAAACTACAATAAACGAGGCGTTTCAGCAGATAAAACCGATGTGCACAACGCAATTAAAAAAGTAGATAAAGGACTTTTCCCAAAAGCATTTTGTAAGGTAATTCCTGACTACTTAACTAATGATGATGATTACTGTATTGCAATGCATGCTGATGGTGCTGGTACAAAATCTTCGTTGGCGTATGTTTATTGGAGAGAAACTGGAGACTTGTTAGTTTGGAAAGGAATTGCACAGGATGCATTAATAATGAATATTGATGATCTGCTTTGCATTGGTGCAATAGGTCCATTTTTATTATCATCAACAATTGGAAGAAATAAAAACATGATTCCTGGTGAAGTTATTTCATCAGTAATTAATGGAACCGAAGAATTAATTTCTGATTTTAAAAATCTAGGGCTAGATATAATATCAACTGGTGGTGAAACAGCTGATGTTGGTGATTTGGTAAAAACAATAATTCTTGATTCAACCGTAACTTGTAGAATGAAGAGAGCTGATGTTATTGACAATTCAAACATAAAACCAGGTGACGTAATCATTGGGTTAGCATCTTATGGGAAATCAACTTATGAAAATGAGTATAATGGTGGAATGGGAAGCAACGGTTTAACATCTGCAAGACATGATGTTTTTAATAAAAAGTATGCTGAAGCATACCCTGAAAGTTTTGATAATTCTATAGATGAATCTCTGGTATATATAGGTTCAAAATCTTTAACTGAGGAAAGCCCTGTTGATGGTGTGACCTGTGGTAAATTGGTTTTGTCTCCGACAAGAACTTATGCTCCAATTTTAATTCCAATCATTGAGAAATTTAGAAATAAAATTAGCGGGATGGTACATTGCTCAGGTGGAGCTCAAACCAAGGTGCTTCATTTTATAGATCAACATAGAGTAGTAAAAGACAATCTGTTTGATACTCCTCCACTTTTTGAACTTATTCAAAAAGAATCAGCAACCCCGTTTAAAGAAATGTATAAGGTATTTAACATGGGGCATCGACTTGAAATTTATGCAAACCCAGAAATAGCAGAAGAAATAATAAAAATTTCAAAAAGCTTTAATGTGGATGCTCAAGTTATTGGGAGGGTTGAAACGTCTACTAAGAAAGAAGTTTACATTAAATCAAAACACGGAGAATTTACATACAATTAATATGGCATCGTTACTACAAAAATTAGAGTTCATAAAAGATAGATGGCAAGAGGTAGGCAAATTAATTGTTGATCCTGAGGTTATCAATGATATGAAGAGGTATATCAAATTAAACAAGGAATACAAAGATCTGGAGCCACTTGCCACGGCTCATGATAATTATAAGAACACCCTGGAAAATATAGCTTCATCTAAAGATATTTTGGACAATGAAAAAGATGAGGAGTTTCGTGATATGGCTAAAATAGAGCTTGACGAACTACAGGATACTAAGGAAAGATTAGAAGAGGAAATTAAATTCTTGTTAATCCCAAAAGATCCTGAAGATGCCAAAAATGCAGTAGTTGAAATACGTGCAGGAACTGGCGGCGATGAAGCTTCGATATTTGCAGGCGATTTATTTAGAATGTATACTAAATTCTGTGATTCAAAAAAATGGAAAACAGAAGTAGTAGATTTTAATGAAGGAACTTCAGGTGGCTATAAAGAAGTAATATTTAACGTCACAGGTGAAGATATTTATGGGACAATGAAATTTGAATCAGGTGTACATCGGGTGCAGCGAGTTCCAGCAACCGAAACACAAGGCAGGGTTCATACATCAGCAGCAACCGTGGCTGTTTTTCCTGAAGCAGAGGAGTTTGATGTTCAAATTGACATGAATGATGTCAAGAAAGAAACCTATTGCTCATCAGGCCCAGGAGGTCAATCTGTAAATACAACTTATTCTGCTGTTCGTTTGACTCATCAACCTTCTGGAACAGTAGCTCAATGTCAAGACCAAAAGTCACAGATTAAGAATTTTGAGAAAGCGTTGAAAGTGCTAAGGTCAAGAATTTATGAAAAGGAACTTGAGAAGCACAACGCTGAAAAATCATCACAACGTAAAACGATGGTTTCTTCAGGCGACAGGTCAGCGAAAATACGAACTTACAACTACCCTCAAGGAAGAGTCACTGATCATAGAATAAATTTGACATTATATAGTTTATCTTCAATAATAGATGGCGATATAAGTAAAATTATTGATGAGTTGAAGATTGTTGAAAATGCAGAAAAGCTTAAAGATGGTGAAACTTCAGCCGCATAAAGTCATTAGGTATGAATAGAGATAAATTAATAGAAATAATAAAGGAGCGGAAATCATTACTTTGTGTAGGACTAGATCCTGATTTTGAACTCATTCCGAATCATCTTAAGAAAAATGACGACTGGATCTTTGATTTTAACAAATCAATCATTGATTCAACCAAAGATTTATGTGTAGCTTATAAACCAAATTTGGCGTTTTACGAAAAATATGGCTCTAAAGGTTGGAGTGCATTTGAAAGAACAGTTGAATACATTGGCGATACCCACTTTATTATTGCTGATGCCAAAAGAGGGGATATAGGGAATAGCTCTAAATATTATGCTCAATCTTTTTTCGAAAATACAACTTGTGATGCAGTAACAGTTTCACCCTATATGGGGTCTGATTCGGTAGAACCATTTTTAAATTATAAAGATAAATGGGCTGTAATTTTAACATTAACATCAAACCCTGGAGCAAAAGATTTGCAATTAACTAAAGTTAATGATAAGTTAACCATAGAGAGAAGTGATATTCAGAATAGACAACGTTGGATGAAGCTTTTTGAACATGTTACTTTTCAAATAAAAGAATGGGGAACAAGCTACAATACAATGTTGGTGGTAGGAGCTACCAAAGCAGATTATTTTCAAAAAATAAGAAAAATAGTTCCAGATCATTTTTTGTTAGTTCCTGGCATAGGAACACAAGGTGGAAACCTTGACCTGGTTCTTGAAAATGGATTAAATTCTGATTTTGGACTTTTGATTAATGTTGGAAGAGATATTTTATATAGTAGTTCAGGCGATGACTTTGATATCAAGGCTCGAGAACGATCGATAGTTTATCAAACGCTTATGGAGAAAACCTTAAAAGACAAAAAGTTAATCTAAATCTAGTAAAGTGAAAATTAACGAAGAATTTATCTCCTTTATTTGGCAGCATAAATTGTTCGACTTGGAGGGCTTTGAAATCAGTAATCAGCAGGTTCAACTGTTAGGTCAAGGCACTTTAAACAACTATAGTGGTCCGGATTTTTTCAATGCAAAAGTTAAAATTGGAGAAACCATTTGGGCAGGGAACGTAGAGCTCCATGTTAAAACCTCCGATTGGTTTAAGCACAAACATCAAGTTGATCCGGCATACAATAATGTTATTCTTCACGTTGTATTTGAAAACGATTTAACTCAAAATAAACAGCTAGATCTTCCGCCGGTAATTGAACTAAAAGGAAGGATTAAAAAATCGATTATTGACAGGTACAATTCACTATCTTCTAAAACCTGGATTCCCTGTGGTAATTCGATAACATCAATAGATAGGGCAATAGTTGATTTTTGGTTAGAGCGTTTAGCAATTGAACGCATCGCTCGAAAAGTTGAAGCATTAAACCTAAATGCCATCAAAAACACTAATGATCTAGAAGAGGTTCTATATACTTCAATTTGTACTTCATTTGGATTAAAGGCAAATGCTCTTCCTTTTTCTATTTTGGCTGAACATCTACCATTTAAAATGGTTTCTAAATACTTAGATAGCCAAGTTAAGTTAGAAGCGCTGTTTATGGGGCAGGCAGGGTTTTTACGTCGCGAACTTGATGTTCCGTATTTTAATCTTCTTAAAAGAGAATATGAAGTATTAAGAACCAAGCATAAACTTGATTCACTTTCTGTTGATATTTGGAAAGTTGGGGGAGTAAGGCCAAGCAATCAACCACTCCTAAAGATAGCTCAATTGGTGCAATTTCTTAAAACAAATTTCCCACTTGTCAATTCTATGTCTGGTTTGTCCAACATTAATCAAATCAACAATTTGTTCAATATTGAAGTATCTGATTATTGGAAGAGACATACATATTTCGGGAAATTGAGTAAAAATTTTAGTAGAAAAATTGGACGGAATTCAACAAATGCCGTGGTGATAAATAGTATAATTCCATTTTTGTTTTATTTATCAGATTCTAAAAACCTTCCTCAATTAAAGGACATAGGATTATCCTTTTTAAACGAAATGAAACCTGAAATTAATTCTATCACGGAGGGCTGGAAAAATATTGGACTTATACCGAACTCAGCATTACAAAGTCAAGCGTTATTAGAGTTAAAAAATAACTACTGTGAAAATTTTAATTGTTTGAGCTGCTCGGTTGGTCATAAATTGATTAGAATGTGATTAATATTAATACATTTAGTACTTTTGGTTTTGATTTATGGAGAAGCTAAAAACATTTTTTGAATTTCATCTTTACGGGGTATGTGAACGGATTGGAGAAAAGCTGGATATTGATTCTTCAAGAATCAGAAAGTATTTTATATACTTGAGTTTTATAACATTTGGCTCTTCATTAATTGTTTATTTATTTCTAGCATTTTGGATGGAACATCGCAAATTTCTAAGAAATAAAAGAGCAACCATCTGGGAAATTGAATAACTGATTTTCAACTAACCTTCATCAAGTATGTTATTTAAGTACAAATACTTTAAAGAAGTATACTTTGCGGTTTTTTTGCTGGCAGTTGTTGCTACGTTCGGAACGGTAGGGTTTATGCTTGTTGAGGGTTATACTTTTGCGGAAGGTTTCTACATGACCATTATAACTGTATCAACGGTAGGTTTTAGAGAAGTAAAACCTCTGTCAAACGACGGCCGTATTTTTACCTCAATACTTATCATTTCAAGTTTCGGTACATTTGCCTATGCTGCATCTTCAATAACCAAATATTTGGTTACCGGACAATACCGCAACTATTTTAAATACTACAGAGTGAACCAAGAACTAAACAAATTAAACAATCACGTCATAATATGTGGTTACGGACGAAATGGAACACAAGCTGCAAAAACTCTAGATGCATACGAAACTCCCTATGTAATAATTGAGAGTAATCCTGATATGGTAAGAGAGTTAAGTTTACAAGGAAAAATTTACCTTGAAGGAGATGCCTCTGATGAATTAAACCTAGAAAAAGCAGGTGTTAATCGTGCAAAAGCCTTGATTACTACTTTGCCAAAAGATGCTCTTAATCTTTTTGTTGTTTTAACAGCCCGTGAGATGAATAAGAGTTTAATGATAATTAGTAGGGCTTCAGAGCCAAGTTCTGAAAAAAAATTACGAATTGCAGGAGCTGATAACGTAATAATGCCTGATAGAGTAGGGGGTAGCCATATGGCTTCGCTAGTTGTTACGCCGGATGTAATTGAGTTTTTAGATAAACTATCTGTTGCTGGTCTAGATAAAACTAATCTTGAAGAGATAGATTTAAAAACAGTGTCTGATTCACTAGCTGGAAAATCAATTAAAGAAATTGAGCTCTCCTTTAAAACAGGAGTTCGAATTATAGGAATTAAAGAAGGAACCAACGAATACATAATCAACCCTGACTCTAATTTTGAACTAAAACAAGGTTTGAAGCTTTTCGTTTTAGGTACACGTATACAAATAGAACACTTAAAAGCCAGTTTATTAAGTTAATGAATGTACTTGTTACTGGTGTAAACGGTTTTATAGGATAGTATATTTGTAACTATCTGGACACATCTTAGCTTTTTTGCAACCGGAAAAGGACCCAGTCGAATAAAATTACTCCAACCTAATTATTATAGTTTAGATATTTTAAAATTTGAGGAAGTTGAAGACTTTCTAATCAAATATGAAATTAACATTACAATAAACTGTGCAGCCATTTCTCAAGTTGATGTATGTGAACAGAACAAGATTCTTTGCGACGAGGTTAATGTGAATTCTGTGAAAAACCTTGCGCACTGTTGTAATACCCTAAATATTAAATCAAACTGGTACACGACCGGCTAAAACCGGGTTTAATCTAAACAAAGTTAAAGCGGATATTATTTTTAAACCTTGCTCCTTAATTGATGGGTTAAATGAATGTAAGCAACACTTAAAAATTAGGCATCTTTAAAAGGTTTCATATATTTGGTTACTTATGAATAGATGTATGGATTTAAAAAAGTTTTTTGTTAGTGTTTTAGTACTATTTCTGGTTTTCATTAACGTTAATAAAGCAGTAGGTCAAGAGGTTGAAGTAAAATCTTTTAGTCAGAAAATTGACGAAAGTGTTCAACCAGTTGTAGACGTTTTAGGTAAGGTTCTTTTTTGGGATCTTTTTGAAGCAATAGGAATTTATGATCCAGTTGTTTATACTGATCAAGTTGCGGTATTGGCTGATGTACATGAATCACAATGGAATAACGTAACTTTTGTTAATTGGATAGTGGAGTCTGGAACAGATTTACAAGTTGGTGATGCAGTTGCTATTGTAAGTGTAAATGGTCAAGAAATTGAAGCATTTGCTACTCAAGCAGGCATATTATCAACTCAATCAAAACCAGGTGATCAATTAAAGAACAACAAACAAATGCTTGGAAAAATCAATTTAACGCAAAAAGTAGCATTGCTTGATGCTAAAGGTAAACCAATTAAAAAACCAATTCCAATTGTTGTTGTATGGCTAGTTATAGGAGCCATTTTCTTTACCATTAAAATGAGGTTCATCAATTTCAAAGGATTTAAACATGCAATTGATCTAGTAGCAGGAAAGTATAGCAACCCAAACGATAAAGGAGAAGTTTCTCATTTTCAAGCTTTGGCGACTGCTCTTTCAGCTACTGTTGGCCTAGGTAATATTGCAGGCGTGGCAGTTGCTATTACTTTAGGAGGTGCTGGCGCTACTTTTTGGATGATTTTGGCAGGGTTGCTTGGAATGTCTTCAAAATTTGTAGAATGTACCTTGGGAGTTAAATACCGTCAGATTGATGAGAACGGAAACGTTTCAGGAGGCCCGATGTATTACCTAAGTCAAGGGTTAGCTTTGCAAGGAAAAAAAGGGCTGGGTAAAGTTTTAGCAGTTATTTTTTCAATTCTATGTATTGGAGGTTCATTTGGTGGAGGAAACATGTTTCAGGCAAATCAAGCATTTGCTCAAATGGCAAGCGAATTTGAATTCATGCAAGGCCAAGGAGCATGGTTTGGAGTAATTCTAGCAGTGTTGGTAGGTATTGTTATTATAGGTGGTATTAAGAGTATAGCCAAGGTAACAGATAAGATTGTTCCATTTATGGTAGGGCTTTATGTAACCTTTGCTATTATTATCATTTTCACTAACATAGGGAATATTGGTGACGCCTTTAGTCAAATTATTAGTGGAGCTCTAGCGCCATCAGCCATGAAAGGTGGTTTAATCGGTGTGTTAGTAGTAGGTTTTCAGCGAGCTGCGTTTTCGAATGAAGCAGGGGTTGGTTCTGCGTCAATTGCTCATTCAGCGTCAAAAACAAATGAGCCAGTTAGCGAGGGTATCGTCGCTCTTTTAGAGCCATTTATTGATACTGTAGTTGTGTGTACCATGACCGCTCTTGTTTTGATATTTACAGGATTTGCTGATGGTGCCTCTGGTCTTACAGGTTCTGAACTTACTTCCGCAGCATTTAGCTCGGTATTTCCATGGTTTAAATTCGTACTTATTGTGGCTATTCTTCTTTTCGCATTCTCCACAATGATTTCTTGGTCTTATTATGGGCTAAAATCATGGACTTATTTATTTGGCGAAACCAAAGCATCTGAATTTTCTTACAAAGGCTTATTTCTTGTTTTTATTGTGATTGGCAGCGCAAGTAGCCTAGGAGCTGTTTTGGACTTTAGCGATATGATGATTCTTGGAATGGCATTTCCTAATATTTTAGGATTGTACTTTTTATCAGGAGAAGTATTGAAAGATTTGAAATTATACTTTTCAAGGTTAAAATCTGGTGAGATTAGAAGATTCAAATAATGCTTAACGATCTTAAAGACCAATTTTTTCTAACGAAGCGAGAAAAAAGATCTTTTCTGATTGTAACTCTGCTTGCATTAGTTACAATTTTAATATCTGAGAACCTTTCAATATTTATTAAGCAAGATAAGTCTCAAGATAAAATGCTTGCCCAAATAGTGCTTTTTGAAAGTATAAATCAAGTTAAAGAATCGAAACCAATAGGATTGAATAAAAATGTATTAAGATTATTTAATCCTAATACAGCCTCTCTTGGCTTTTTTGATTCACTAGGAATAGATAAAAAAGTATTAAAAAATTTGGAGAAATACCGTTCAAAAGGAGGGTTTTTTAAATCATCGTTTGATTTTAAAAAGCTTTATGGTCTGGATTCGTTAATGTTTCAGCAATTAAATGAGTTTATTCATATTGAAACCTTTGATAAAGAACTTCCATTTGACGTATTTAATCATCAATACGCTAAAAAGTATCCGGAAAACTCAAAATATTCGGATGTCATTATAAGGCCAAAGGAAAGTATTTCAATAAATAATGCTTCGGCAGAAAGTTTAAAGGGTTTTGGTTTTAACCCATATGCTATTAGCAACATAGTTAAATTTAGGGCAAAAGGCGGTTTTTTTCTTAATCAAGCTGATTTACTTTTTACTTATGGTATCGATTCAAACTTAATAGAAGAATTTGGATCCATGATAATATATCGCTTACCTCCTAATTTTAAAGTGATTGATTTAAATACAGCGGTAGTTGGTGATTTCACCAGAATTCCAGGAATTGCCGAGAAAAGAGCTTCATGGATCGTTAAATATCGAGAAAAATTAGGTGGGTTCAATAATCTTGAACAGCTTAATGAGGTTTATAGTATGGATGAATTTGATCTTGAAAAGATTAAACCCATGGTAGAATTACGGGTCAATGAAACCAAGTTATTACATCCCGACTCTTCAACATTTAAACAGTTTTTGTTACATCCTTATTTTGAGTATTATGAGGTCAAGCAATTGTTTGATATGCACAAACAAGGAAAACCGATTAATAAAGAGAGCATTCTAGCAAACAAAATATTCGACCCAGAGAGAGTTGAAAAGTTTATAAAATATATTAATCAAAATGAGTAATTTAGAAGAAAGAGTAAAAAGTATAATTCGGGATATTCCTGATTTCCCTAAACCCGGAATAATATTTAAAGATATTACGCCATTGCTTTATAACCCAAAGCTTTGTTTAGAGATGACCAAATATATGGTAGAACAGTTTTCTGACATCAAAATAGATGCTATCATAGCTATTGAAAGTAGGGGGTTTATGATCGGAACACTCATGTCTCAAATTCTTGATGTTCCCTTGGTTTTGGTTCGAAAGAAAGGGAAGTTGCCATATAAAACATATAGCTATAAGTACGACCTAGAGTATGGTTCTTCCGAATTGGAGATACATATGGATGCGGTTAAACCAGATTGGAACGTGGTGATTCATGATGATTTACTCGCAACCGGAGGAACTGCCGACGCTGCTGCTCACCTTGTCAACCAATGTTCGGGAAATGTCGTAGGTTACTCATTTTTAGTTAACCTTTCATTTCTAAATGGTGATAAAATATTAAAGAGTCATACATCCAAAATGGTTAATATTGCTACCTATTGAAAAACGAAATAAATGGATTTTTTAAAAAATGAAAACCTGAGTTTAATAGCTGAGACCATTAAGAAATTTGGCGACAAAGAAATTAGGCCAAAAATGATGGAATGGGATGAAAGTCAAGAACTCCCGCTTGATGTATTAAAAAAACTGGGTGAGCTAGGATTAATGGGTGTGGTTGTTCCTACCGAATATGGAGGTTCTGGTTTAGGCTACTTCGAATATATAACTGTAGTTTCTGAAATTTCAAGAATATGTGGTTCGATTGGCTTGTCTGTTGCGGCTCATAACTCACTTTGTACAGGTCATATTTTAGCTTTTGCTAGTGAGGAACAGAAGAAAAAGTACTTACCTAAATTAGCTACATGCGAGTACTTAGGTGCTTGGGCATTAACAGAACCTAATACAGGTTCAGATGCTATGAGAATGAAAGTAACTGCTAAAAAAGAGGGTGACTACTATATTTTGAATGGAGCGAAAAGTTGGATTACCCATGGAGCAAGCAGTGATATAATTGTTGCTATTGTAAGAACAGGCAACCTTCTTGATTCTCATGGGATGTCAGCGTTTATAATCGAACGCGGAACTCCAGGTTTAAAAGCGGGAAAAAAGGAAAACAAGCTCGGCATGCGCTGTTCTGAAACGGCAGAAGTAATATTCGAGGATTGTAAAGTTCACAAGAGCCAAATGTTAGGTAATGAAGGTGACGGGTTCATTCAAGCAATGAAAATTCTTGATGGAGGTAGAATTTCAATTGCGGCTTTAGGCTTGGGAATAGCAAAAGGTGCTTTTGATGCTTCAAGGAAATATGCTAAAGAAAGAGAACAATTTGGGCAACCTATTGCGAACTTTCAAGGAATTGGATTCAAATTGGCCGATATGGCTACAAAAATAGAGGCAGGTGAATTACTAACCTATCAAGCAGGTGATTTAAAGAATAGAGGAAAAAAAGTGACTAAAGAGTCAGCTTTTGCTAAATATTACACATCAGAAGTAGCGGTTGAAGTGTCTACTGAAGCAGTTCAAATATTTGGAGGATATGGCTATACTAAGGACTTTCCAGTTGAAAAGTTTTATAGAGATTCCAAGCTTTGCACCATCGGTGAAGGTACATCTGAAATTCAAAAATTAGTTATTGCAAGAGAAGTTTTGAAATAGTTTGCAGTTATTAAATTAAATTCTATTTTTGCACACCAATTTAAAGAGACAACATGTTAAGAATACCAGTAAAAGAAGGTGAAAATATCGAAAGATCGATAAAAAAGTTCAAGAAAAAGTTTGAAAGAACCGGAGCTCTTAAAGAACTGCGGGCTCGTAAAGTTTTTTCCAAGCCTTCAATAAAGAAAAGAGAAATAATGAAAAAAGCAGTTTATCGTAACCAAATGTTATTGGATAGTGAATAAATTGAATTAAAATCAACATTTAAAAGCGGCTTTATGCCGCTTTTTTTATTTTTACTAAATGAGTTTAGATAAGTTTATTGATTATTTGAGATTTCAAAAAAGGTATTCTGACCACACAATTAATTCTTATCAAAACGATATTCTTCAGTTTTCTGAATTTCTTTCAGAAGAATTTCAAATATCCAGTTATCTAGAAGTTGATTATCAAATAGTAAGATCTTTTTTGGTTCAATTAATTGATGACAATTATAAGGAGCAATCCGTAAACCGTAAGTTGTCAAGTTTAAAGTCATTTTACAAATATCTTCTTAAGAACAGCGAAATTTCTGTTAACCCTTTAGCTAAAGTTACAGGCCCAAAAAACAAAAAGAGCCTTCCATCATTTATTACAGAGCAAAGCATTAACGCAATGTTAGATTCTGATTTTTTTACTGATGACTTTGTCGGAGTAAGAAATAAACTGATCTTAGAATTATTCTACTTCACCGGAATTAGAAGTGCTGAATTGGTAAGCCTGAAACTAATTAGGGTCGATTTTGAACGAAATTCAATAAAAGTTATTGGTAAAAGAAATAAAGAGCGAATCATTCCAATAAACGATGGCTTGATTCGTTCATTAAAGTATTATATCAATAAAAGAGAAGAGTTGGTTACCCCAGATTCGAAAAATATATTAATTTTAACCGAAAGAGGAAAGCCAATTTATCCGAAGCTTTTATATACGGTAGTGAATGACTGTTTAAATTTATTTACAACACAAACAAAAAAAAGCCCTCACGTGTTAAGACATACTTTTGCAACACATATGCTAAACAACGGTGCAGATTTAAATTCTGTGAAAGAATTACTTGGACACAGCAGTCTAGCAGCAACACAGATATATACTCATAACACCTTTGAAAAATTAAAATCTATTTATAAACAAGCTCACCCTAGAGCATAAAATCGTTATACACATGAAAGTTAAAATTCATTCAATACATTTCGACGCAGATCAGAAATTAATAAACTTTGTTCAGGAAAAAGTTGATAAACTAGATCATTACTTTGATCAAATTATTGACGGAGAAGTATTCCTGAAAATTGACAATGCTGATAACAATGAAAATAAAATTGCTGAAATAAAACTTTCGATACCTGGAAATAATCTATTTGCTAAAAAACAATGCAAAACATTTGAAGAAGCTACAGACTCTGTTGTAGAAGCTCTTAGAAGGCAAATTCGAAAGAAAAAAGGCAAGCTAAACCCAGCTTAAAACTACCATTTATTAGCACATTTAAATACTATTAAAAAAAAAGAGCACTTTGTTTGGCAGAATCCGCTTTACTTTTTTACATTTGCAGTCCTTTTTTAGGAAGGAAAAACTAATGTTAAGGCTGGTGTAGCTCAGTTGGCCAGAGCAGCTGATTTGTAATCAGCGGGTCGGGGGTTCGAATCCCTCCACCAGCTCAGAATCGTTCTTTAAGTATTTAATAATCATTATTGGGGAGATACTCAAGCGGCCAACGAGGACAGACTGTAAATCTGTTGACTACGTCTTCGCAGGTTCGAATCCTGCTCTCCCCACACTGATACATTGCGGGAGTAGCTCAGTTGGTAGAGCATCAGCCTTCCAAGCTGAGGGTCGCGGGTTCGAGTCTCGTCTCCCGCTCAATTGGTTTATCGTTCTTATTAATAAGAACGATAAACTTTTAGTTAGCCGATGTAGCTCAGTGGTAGAGCACTTCCTTGGTAAGGAAGAGGTCACGGGTTCAAATCCCGTCATTGGCTCTAAATGGTGATTATATGTTTTGTAATTTTTTAAACCTTTAATATTAAAATAAATCTATAGTTATGGCTAAAGAAATCTTTGATCGTTCCAAACCACACGTTAACATCGGAACAATTGGTCACGTTGACCACGGTAAAACTACCCTGACTGCCGCTATTACTAATGTATTAGCAAATGCTGGTCTTTCTGAAATGCGTTCATTCGATTCTATCGATAATGCTCCTGAAGAAAAAGAAAGAGGTATTACTATTAATACCTCTCATGTTGAGTATACTACTTCTAATCGTCATTATGCTCACGTTGACTGTCCAGGTCACGCTGATTATGTAAAGAATATGGTTACTGGTGCAGCTCAAATGGATGGTGCTATCTTGGTTGTTGCGGCAACTGATGGTCCTATGCCGCAAACAAGAGAGCATATTTTGTTAGCACGTCAAGTGGGTGTTCCAAGAATTGTTGTTTTTATGAACAAAGTTGACCTTGTTGATGATGAGGAATTACTTGAACTAGTAGAAATGGAAATCAGAGAATTGCTTTCTTTTTATGATTATGATGGTGACAACACTCCAGTTATTCAAGGGTCTGCTCTTGGAGGGTTAAACGGAGATGGTGAATGGCCAGCAAAAATCATGGAATTAATGGTTGCTGTTGATGAATTTATTCCACTTCCAGTTAGAGAAACTGAAAAAGATTTTCTGATGCCAGTTGAGGATGTGTTCTCAATTACAGGTCGTGGTACAGTTGCTACAGGTAAAATTGAAACAGGTGTTATTAACTCTAGTGAAGAGGTTGATATCATCGGGTTTGGTGCTGAGAAAATGAAGTCAGTAGTTACTGGGGTTGAAATGTTCCGTAAAATATTAGATAGAGGTGAAGCTGGTGATAACGTTGGTCTTCTTCTAAGAGGCGTTGAGAAAGGTGACATCAGAAGAGGAATGGTAATCGCCAAACCAGGTTCAGTTACTCCTCATACTGAATTTAAAGCTGAGGTTTATATCCTTAAAAAAGAAGAAGGTGGACGTCACACTCCATTTCATGATAAATACCGTCCTCAATTTTATTTAAGAACCACCGATGTAACTGGTGAAATCATCTTAGGTAAAGATAGAGAAATGGTTATGCCAGGTGATAACTTAACAATTACTGTTAAATTAATTGCTGCTGTAGCGCTTAACAAAGGGTTGAAATTTGCAATCCGTGAAGGTGGCAGAACAGTTGGAGCTGGTCAAGTAACTGAAATATTAGCTTAAGAAGTTCTTATAAATAATTATGGTGTTCTTTCTGTTTTGAAAGAACACCATTTTGTGTTTTCGGGTGAATTTAACCACATAATGTGGTTTTGGATACCACTTTAATTACGGGTGTAGCTCAATTGGTAGAGCGACGGTCTCCAAAACCGTAGGCTGTGGGTTCGATTCCTACCACCCGTGCAATAAAATAAAATTAATGGCTGGAATTAAAACATATATAGAGGATTCTGTTGACGAATTGAAAAACAAAGTTTCATGGCCAACTTGGTCGGAACTTCAAAGTAGTGCAATCGTTGTTCTTGTTGCTGCTTTTATCATTGCTGGTGTAATCTATTTAATGGATTCGGCTTTTGGTAACATAATGAAAGTTATTTACAACAACATCTTTAACTAAGCAACTATGTCTGAAGTTAAGGAAAACAAAAAGAAATGGTACGTTGTGCGTGCTATTAGCGGAAAAGAGAGAAAAGTAAAAGAATACATCGAGTCCGAAATTGAGCATTTAAGAATGCAAGAATATGTTAGTCAGATTCTAATTCCTCAAGAAAAAGTTTACCAAATTAGAAACGGAAAAAAGGTTTCTAAAGAAAGAAATTTTTTCCCAGGGTATCTTTTGGTTGAAGCCCAGTTGGTTGGTGAAATTCCACATATTATTAAAAATGTTCCTAATGTAATTGGATTTTTAGGCGCTACAAAAGGTGGTGAGCCAATGGCTCTTCGCCCAATTGAAGTTCAGAGAATATTAGGAAAAGTAGATGAGTTAGCTGAAAATGATGCAGAAGTAAATATTCCTTTCGTTGTTGGTGAGACTGTTAAGGTTATTGATGGACCTTTTAATAGTTTTTCAGGAGTTATTGAAGACATCAATGAAGAAAAGAAAAAGCTTAAAGTTATGGTGAAAATATTCGGAAGAAAAACACCTCTTGAGCTGAGTTACATGCAAGTAGAAAAAGAATAATAATTAATATAAACTAGGAGTTATGCCTCTGCGTATGACGTTCGAACTAAAACTAGAAAAATGGCAAAAGAAGTTGTAGGACTTATTAAGTTACAAGTAAAAGGTGGAGCTGCTAATCCATCGCCACCGGTTGGACCTGCGTTAGGGGCAAAAGGTGTAAATATCATGGAGTTTTGTAAGCAATTTAATGCTAGAACTCAAGATAAGCAGGGTAAAATATTACCAGCTATTATCACTGTATATGCTGATAAATCTTTTGATTTTGTTATTAAAACCCCACCGGTTGCAATTCAAATCAAAGAAGTACTTAAATTAAAGTCTGGTTCAGCCGAACCAAACAGAATTAAGGTTGCTAAATTATCAAAGGATCAGGTAAGAACCATTGCACAAGATAAGATGGTTGATTTAAATTGTTTTACTGTTGAATCTGCCATGCATATGGTTGCGGGTACAGCACGAAGCATGGGTGTAAGAGTTGAGTAAAATTTTTAGAGATGAAAGTTACAAAAAATAGAAAAGCCTCAGAGGCGAAATTTGACGGTACCAAATTGTATTCTGTAAAAGATGCAATGAGTATGGTAAAAGATATCACGACAACTAAATTTGACGCATCAGTTGATATGAGTGTTAGGCTTGGGGTTGATCCAAGAAAAGCTAACCAAATGGTTAGAGGTTCAGTTACTCTGCCGCATGGTACAGGTAAAACAGTTAAGGTATTGGTTATGTGTACTCCTGATAAAGAGGAAGAAGCAAAAGCAGCCGGAGCGGATTATGTTGGTTTGGATGAATACGTTCAAAAAATCAAAGATGGTTGGACTGACGTAGATGTTATTATTACAGTTCCTGCAGCAATGGGTAAAGTTGGGCAACTTGGACGTATTTTAGGTCCTAGAGGTTTGATGCCAAATCCAAAGACAGGCACAGTTACTATGGATGTAGCTAAAGCTGTTAAAGATGTTAAAGCAGGTAAAATTGATTTTAAAGTAGATAAATATGGCATTATAAATGCTTCCGTCGGCAAAGCTTCCTTTTCAGCCGATCATTTATATGATAATGCCAATGAATTGTTACAAACCATAGTAAAGTTGAAGCCGTCCGCTGCAAAAGGTGCATATGTGAGAAGTATCTACGCTAGCAGTACGATGAGTCCTTCAATTAAAGTTGAAAATAAGCTTAATTAATTCGTATGAACAAAGAGCAAAAAAGTCAACTAATCAGTGATCTAACCGAAAGGTTAAAAAACAACGATGTTGTTTACCTTGCTGACGTTTCTGCAATGACGGTTGAGAAATCAAATCGTTTACGTAGAATGTGTTTTAATCAAAACATATCGTTACAAGTAGTGAAAAACACATTGTTGCGTAAAGCAATGGAAAATGTTGAAGGAAAAGATTTTAGTGGTCTCTTTGAGGCGCTAAAGGGAAATACTTCTATCATGATGTCAGAAACTGGTAATGCTCCTGCTAGACTTTTAAAAGAGTTTAGAAAAAAAGAAGCAAAACCGGTTTTAAAAGGAGCTTATATTCAAGAAGCAATCTTTTTAGGTGAAGAAAGCCTTGAGACTTTAGTTAGTCTTAAGTCTAAAGATGAATTAGTTGGTGATATCATCGCGCTACTTCAATCTCCTATCAAGAATGTTGTTGGAGCTCTTGAGTCTGGTAAAAACACATTAGCTGGCTTGGTTAAAACCCTTGAAGAAAGATCATAGTATTAGTATAGAAAGTAAATTAGTAATTATTAATAATAAAAAACCAATAAAATGGCAGATTTAAAAGCCTTTGCTGATCAGTTAGTGAACTTAACAGTGAAAGAAGTAAATGAATTAGCTCAAATCTTAAAAGATGAGCATGGTATCGAACCGGCTGCTGCGGCAGCTGTTGTTGCAGGGCCAGCAGGTGGTGGCAATGACGCTGCTGCTGAAGAGCAAACAGAGTTTGACGTAATCCTTAAAGCTGCTGGAGGTTCAAAACTTCAGATAGTTAAGTTAGTTAAAGAAATGACAGGATTAGGTCTTAAAGAAGCAAAAGAAATAGTTGATAGTGCTCCAAAAGCTGTAAAAGAAGGAGTTACTAAAGACGAAGCTGATGCTCTTAAAACACAATTGGAAGAGGCTGGAGCTGAAGTTGAGCTTAAGTAGTCTATTCTAAATAGTTGATTATTAAAAGGTTTAGACCCGCTTAGGGTCTAAACCCTTTGTTGTTTATAGTTATTGTTAAATTTAATACATTTCCTCTATGTCAGAGATGGTTCAAGATAAGAGAATTAATTTCTCTACTACTCAAAACCTGCTTCAGTATCCTGATTTTCTAGATATTCAATTAAAATCTTTTCAGGATTTCTTTCAATTAGATACACCTCCTCAAAATCGTGAAGAAGAAGGCTTGTATAAAGTATATAGCGAAAATTTCCCTATTACTGATTCACGTAATAACTTTGTATTAGAGTTCTTAGATTACTTCGTAGACCCTCCGAGGTATTCAATGCAAGAGTCGATCGAAAGAGGATTAACCTATAGCGTGCCTTTAAAGGCCAAATTAAAACTTTATTGTACAGATCCTGAACATGAAGATTTTGAAACAATTGTTCAAGATGTTTATTTAGGAACTATACCTTATATGACGCCACGTGGGTCGTTTATTATAAACGGCGCTGAACGTGTAGTTGTATCGCAACTTCATAGATCTCCAGGTGTATTTTTTGGACATAGTTTCCATGCAAATGGTACTAAATTATATTCTGCCAGAGTAATTCCTTTTAAGGGCTCTTGGATTGAATTTGCTACCGATATCAATGCTGTGATGTTTGCTTACATTGATCGTAAGAAAAAATTACCGGTAACAACATTGCTTAGAGCAATTGGCTATGATACTGATAAAGACATATTAGAAATATTTAATCTTGCTGATGAGATTAAAGTAAATAAAACTCAACTTAAAAAAGTTGTTGGTCGTAAATTAGCAGCTAGGGTTCTTAAAACTTGGTTTGAAGATTTCGTAGATGAGGATACTGGAGAGGTTGTTTCTATCGAGCGTAATGAAGTTATCATTGATAGAGAAACTATCATACTTCCTGAGCATGTTGAAATGATTTTAGACACAGGTGCTAAAACTATTCTTTTGCACAAAGAGGATACAAATTCTGCCGATTTTACAATTATATATAATACGCTTCAAAAGGATCCGTCAAACTCGGAGATTGAAGCAGTCGAACATATTTATAGGGTATTAAGAAACGCTGAACCACCAGATCACGAAACTGCTCGTGGTGTAATTGATAAGCTATTCTTTTCTGATAAAAGGTATGATTTAGGTGAAGTAGGTAGATATAGAATCAACAAGAAGTTGAAGCTGGATATCGATATGGAAACTAAAATCCTAACTAAATTAGATATTATTGAAATCATCAAATACCTAATTGAGTTGATTAACTCTAAAGCGGATGTTGATGATATTGATCACTTGTCAAACAGGCGTGTTAGAACTGTTGGTGAGCAATTGTACAATCAATTTGGAGTTGGTCTTGCACGTATGGCTAGAACCATTCGTGAAAGAATGAACGTTAGAGACAACGAAGTATTTACTCCAATTGATTTGATTAATGCTAAGACTCTTTCGTCAGTTATTAATTCATTCTTCGGAACAAATCAGCTTTCTCAGTTCATGGATCAAACAAATCCTTTATCTGAAATTACGCATAAAAGAAGATTATCAGCCTTAGGGCCTGGTGGTTTATCTCGTGAAAGAGCTGGATTTGAGGTACGTGATGTTCATTATACACATTACGGTCGTCTTTGTACTATTGAAACTCCAGAGGGGCCAAATATTGGTTTGATTTCTTCATTGTGTGTTTATGCTAAGGTTAATAAATTAGGTTTCATTGAAACTCCTTATCGCCATGTAGAAAAAGGTCAAGTAAAACTTGAAAAAGAAGTTATTTACTTAAGTGCTGAAGAAGAAGATGGTAAAATTATCGCGCAAGCCAATGCTCCGGTAAACAATGTTGGTTTATTTGAAAAAGGGAAAGTGAAAGCACGATTTGAAGGTGATTTCCCGGTTGTAGAGCCAAGTGAAGTTCATCTAATGGATGTTGCACCAAATCAAATTGCTTCTATTGCAGCTTCGTTAATTCCTTTCTTAGAGCATGATGATGCAAACAGAGCCTTGATGGGTTCTAACATGCAACGGCAAGCAGTTCCTTTGTTAAACCCGCAAGCTCCTATTGTTGGAACTGGTTTGGAAGCGTCAGTAGCTAAAGACTCTAGAGTTCTAGCTACCGCTGAAGCGAATGGAGTTGTAGAATTTGTAGATGCTAAAAACATTACCATTCGTTACCAAAGAAACGATGAAGATGTGTTGGTTAATTTTGATAGTGAAGTAAAAAATTACAACCTAGTTAAGTTTGCTAAAACCAATCAGAATACAACAATAAATTTAAGACCAATTGTTAGATTAGGTCAAAAAGTTCTTAAGGGCGAAGTACTTTGTGAAGGTTATGGAACTCAAGGTGGTGAGCTTGCTCTTGGTAGAAACCTTATGGTTTCATTCATGCCTTGGAAAGGGTATAATTTTGAGGATGCGATTGTAATTTCTGAAAACGTTGTTAAAGACGATATCTATACATCTGTTCACATAGCTGAATATGTTTTAGAAGTTAGAGATACTAAGCGAGGAATGGAAGAACTTACAGCGGATATTCCTAATGTAAGTGAAGAAGCTACTAAAAACCTTGACGAAAACGGATTAGTTAGAATAGGAACCAAAGTAAAAGAAGGTGACATTCTAATTGGAAAAATTACTCCAAAAGGAGAAACAGATCCAACTCCTGAAGAAAAATTATTACGTGCTATTTTTGGTGATAAAGCTGGTGATGTAAAAGATGCTTCATTGAAAGTTCCACCATCAGTTGAGGGTATTGTTGTTGACAAGAAGTTGTTTTCAAGAAAACTAAAAGATAAGAAAGCACGAGAGAAAGAAAAGGAAATACTTATTGAACTTGATGCTGAATTCTATAAAACTAGATCAGAAATTAAATCTGTTTTAGTTGAAAAATTATACACCATTGTTAATGGTAAAACATCGCAAGGTGTATTCAATAACTTCTCAGAAGAAATCGTAAAGAAAGGAACTAAGTTTACTCTTAAGATTCTTAATACTGTCGAGTTTGATAACATTAACACTGAAACCTGGACAACTGAGTCTGAAAAAAATAGAGTGATCAAGAAATTGGTGCAAAACTATCATGTTAAAGTTAGAGAGGCTATAGGGAAGTATAAAAGAACAAAATTTGCTATTGCCATTGGTGATGAGTTACCTCCTGGAATCGTACAGCTTGCGAAGGTTTATGTTGCTAAGAAACGTAAGCTAAAAGTTGGAGATAAAATGGCGGGTCGTCATGGTAACAAAGGTATTGTAGCAAAAATTGTTCGTCAGGAAGATATGCCATTTATGGAAGACGGTACTCCTGTTGATATCGTTCTTAATCCTCTTGGTGTGCCATCGCGTATGAACCTTGGTCAAATCTATGAAACAATTCTTGCATGGGCAGGATCGAGATTAGGTTTAAGGTTTTCAACACCAATTTTTGATGGAGCGTCGTTAGATGATATCGAAGGATACATTAAAGATGCAGGTCTACCATCTTACGGAAGAACATTCCTTTATGATGGTGGAACAGGTGAAATGTTTGATCAACCGGCAACGGTTGGTATAATTTACATGTTAAAACTACATCACTTAGTTGATGATAAAATGCATGCTCGTTCAATAGGGCCATATTCATTAATTACGCAACAACCTCTTGGTGGAAAAGCCCAATTTGGTGGTCAGCGTTTTGGTGAGATGGAAGTTTGGGCACTTGAGGCATTTGGTGCATCAAACATTTTACAGGAAATCCTTACAATTAAATCTGATGATGTTATTGGTAGAGCCAAAGCATACGAGAAAATCGTAAAAGGCGAGAACATGCCAACACCAGGTATACCAGAATCATTCAATGTTTTACTACATGAAATGAGAGGTTTAGGATTAAATATTACACTTGATTAATTTAAGATTATAATTTACTAATAATATGGCGTTTCGTAAAGAAAAACAAACAGTTAGCGGATTCAATTCAATAACAATTTCATTAGCTTCTCCTGAACAAATTTTAGAGCGTTCAAGAGGTGAAGTCTTAAAACCTGAAACAATCAATTACAGAACATACAAACCTGAACGTGATGGTTTGTTTTGTGAAAGAATTTTCGGTCCAGTAAAAGATTACGAATGTCATTGCGGAAAATACAAACGTATTCGTTATAAGGGTATTATTTGTGATCGTTGTGGCGTTGAAGTTACTGAGAAAAAAGTTCGTAGAGAAAGAATGGGGCACATTGCACTTGTTGTTCCTGTTGCCCACATCTGGTATTTCAAATCTCTTCCAAATAAAATTGGTTACCTTTTAGGTCTTCCTTCTAAAAAACTTGATACAATTATCTATTATGAAAGATATGTGGTTGTTCAGGCAGGAACTGCAACAAAAGCAGATGGTGAGCCAGTTGAATACTTAGAGTTTTTGTCAGAAGAAGAGTATTTGGATATTTTAGAGAAACTTCCTAAAGAAAATCATTACTTAGATGATAGTGATCCTAATAAATTTATAGCTAAAATGGGTGCGGAAGCTCTTCATTCTCTATTGAAGAATTTAGATTTAGACACTTTATCTTATACCCTTCGTCACAAGGCAAATACTGAAACTTCACAACAACGTAAAAATGAAGCCTTAAAAAGACTACAAGTTGTTGAAGGATTTAGATCTGCCAACAAGCACATTGTAAACCGTCCAGAATGGATGATTGTTAAAGTTGTTCCAGTTATACCACCTGAATTAAGACCTTTAGTTCCTCTTGATGGTGGTCGTTTTGCAACGTCTGATTTAAATGATTTATATCGCAGGGTTATTATCCGTAACAACCGTTTAAAAAGGTTGTTAGAAATAAAAGCTCCTGAGGTTATTCTTCGAAATGAAAAAAGGATGCTTCAAGAGGCTGTAGATTCATTGTTCGATAATTCAAGAAAATCGAGTGCTGTTAAAACAGAATCTAACAGGGCATTAAAATCATTGTCAGATTCATTAAAAGGTAAGCAAGGGCGTTTCCGCCAAAACTTACTTGGTAAAAGAGTTGATTATTCAGCACGTTCTGTAATTGTTGTAGGCCCTGAATTGAAACTTCACGAATGTGGAATTCCAAAATCAATGGCTGCTGAGCTTTACAAACCATTTATCATCCGTAAGATGATTGAAAGGGGTATTGTGAAAACAGTGAAATCTGCAAAAAAAATAGTTGACAAGAAAGAGCCAGTTGTTTGGGATATCTTAGAAAATGTATTGAAAGGGCACCCTGTTCTATTGAACAGGGCACCAACGTTACACAGGTTAGGTATTCAAGCATTTCAACCAAAACTTATTGAAGGTAAAGCGATTCAATTGCATCCTTTAGTTTGTACCGCATTTAATGCGGATTTTGATGGTGATCAAATGGCGGTTCATTTACCTTTGGGTGGAGCTGCAATTCTTGAAGCACAACTTCTAATGTTGGCTTCACATAACATTCTGAATCCTGCAAATGGTGCTCCAGTTACTGTACCGTCTCAGGATATGGTATTGGGTCTTTATTACATTACGAAAAACCGTAAATCTGACAAGACTCGTGTTATGAAAGGTGAAGGAATGACTTTCTATTCACCTGAAGAAGTAGTAATTGCTTTCAATGAAAAGAAATTAGACTTACACACTAACATAAAAGTTAAGGTTGATACACTTGAAAATGGTGAGTTAGTAAATAAAATTGTTGAAACCTCTACCGGTAGAGTATTGTTTAACAAAGTTGTACCGAAAGAAATAGGTTTTATCAATGAGCTTTTAACAAAAAGAGCACTTAGAGATATTATTGGTGAGGTATTAAAAAGAACTAGTTTCAAGAGAGCGGCTGATTTCCTTGATGATATTAAGCAATTAGGTTTCTATTGGGCTTTTAAAGGTGGTTTATCTTTCAATTTAGGTGATGTAATTATACCTGTTGAAAAAGATATTCTATTGGCTGAAGCTGCAACTGAAGTTGAAGAGGTATGGTCTAATTACAACATGGGTCTAATTACCAACAATGAACGTTACAATCAGGTTATTGATATTTGGACACATACTAACTCTAAACTTACCCATTCTTTAATGACTAAATTAAAGAATGATAACCAAGGATTCAACTCAATCTATATGATGTTTGATTCTGGTGCAAGGGGTTCTAAGGAACAAATTAGACAGCTTTCAGGAATGAGGGGGCTTATGGCGAAACCTAGAAAATCAGGAGCTTCTACTGGTGGAGAAATTATTGAAAACCCAATTCTTTCTAACTTTAAGGAAGGACTTTCAATTCTTGAGTACTTCATATCAACTCACGGTGCTCGTAAAGGTTTAGCGGATACAGCACTTAAAACTGCTGATGCAGGTTACTTAACTCGAAGATTGGTTGATGTATCACAAGATATTGTTGTTACTATTGATGATTGTGGAACTCTAAGAGGGTTAACTGCAACTGCACTTAAGAAAAATGAAGATATCGTTGAATCATTATTCGACAGAATCATAGGGCGTACATCATTAAACGATATTATACATCCTGAAACTGATGAGCTTATAGTTGCTGAAGGAGAAAACATTACTGAAGAAGTTGGGGTAATAATTGAGGCAGCAGGAATAGAAGAGGTTGAAGTAAGATCAGTTCTTACTTGTGAAGTGAAAAGAGGAATTTGTGCTAAATGTTACGGCAGAAGTTTATCTACTCTTAAACATGTTCAGAGAGGTGAAGCCGTTGGTGTTATAGCAGCACAATCAATTGGGGAGCCAGGAACACAGTTAACGCTTCGTACATTCCACGTTGGGGGTACAGCATCTAATATTGCCGCTGAGTCTAAAATATTTGCAAAACTAGCTGGTAAATTAGAATTTGACGAACTTAAAACTGTTGAGAGAGTTAACGATTTAGGAGAAACAATAAATGTTGTAATTGGTCGATCTGCAGAAATGCGAATCATTGATACTAATGGTGTTACTGTTGTAACAAACAATATTCCTTATGGCGCAGAATTAGTAGCTAAATCAGGAGTAAAAATTAAAAAAGATGCCCCTATTTGTAGCTGGGATCCTTACAATGCTGTTATTTTATCAGAATTAGCTGGTAAGGTTATTTTTGAGAATATAGAAAAAGGGGTTACATACAAAGATGAGTCTGATGAGCAAACAGGATTTAAGGAAAAAGTAATCATCGAGAATAGAGATAAAAAGAAAAATCCAACGATTAATATTGTTGACAAGACAGGTGAAACTTTAAGATCTTATAATATTCCAGTTGGCGCTCACGTAATCGTAGATGACGAGGATAAAATTAAGTCAGGTAAAATACTTGTTAAAATTCCTAGAAGTTTAGGTAAAACGGGTGATATTACGGGTGGTCTTCCAAGAGTTACAGAACTTTTCGAAGCACGTAACCCCTCAAATCCGGCTGTTATTTCAGCAATTGATGGTATTGTTTCTTTCGGTAAAATCAAAAGAGGTAACCGTGAAATTATAGTTGAATCTAGAATTGGAGAGCTTAAGAAATATTTAGTTTCTTTATCTAAACATATTTTAGTTCAAGAAAATGATTATGTCAAAGCTGGACAAGCCTTATCTGATGGAGCTACAACTCCAAAAGATATCTTAAGTATAAAAGGTCCAACTGCAGTTCAAGAGTATATTGTTAACGAAATACAAGAAGTATATCGTTTGCAAGGTGTGAAAATTAACGATAAGCATTTTGAGGTTATAGTGCGTCAAATGATGCGTAAGGTTGAAATAGCAGATTCAGGTGATACTAAATTCTTAGAAAAACAACTGGTGAACAAATCAGATTTCATGATGGAAAATGATGAAATTTTTGGTAAAAAAGTTGTAACCGAAAAAGGAGGTTCTGAAAACTTAATTGAAGGACAAATTGTATCAACCAGAACTTTACGTGATGAGAATTCTATTCTAAGAAGAAAAGAATTGAAATATGTAGAGTTTCGTGATGCTAGTCCTGCTACTGGGAGCACAGTGCTTCAGGGTATAACAAAGGCATCATTACAAACAGATAGCTTTATTTCGGCTGCATCTTTTCAGGAGACAACGAAAGTGTTGAATGAAGCAGCTGTTCATGGTAAGATTGATAATTTACTTGGTCTTAAAGAAAATGTAATTGTTGGTCATAAAATACCGGCAGGTACAGGGCTTAGAGATTACGAGGATTTAATTGTTGGCTCAAAAGAAGAGTATGATAAATTAATGAATCCAAAAGATGAGACTGTTGGAGATTACGAATTCAACGGATAATTATTGAATTATTTAAAAGCCCTTCATGATTCTGAAGGGCTTTTTTTTTCAAAAAAAATAAAATGGAAAATCAAAAACCAAACAATCAAAATCAATTGAACATTGAAATTTCAGAAGAAATATCTGAAGGTATTTATTCAAATTTGGCCGTAATAACTCATTCACATGCTGAGTTTATTGTTGATTTCATAAAAGCGATGCCTGGCTCACCTAAAGCGAAAGTAAAGTCAAGAATTATCTTAACACCACAACATGCTAAAAGATTGATGAAAGCTTTACAAGACAATGTAGTTAAGTTTGAATCATTACATGGTCCAATTAAAGATCAAGATCCTGGAGTTAATATTCCTATGAATTTTGGTGGACCTATAGCGCAAGCTTAGTCTATAGCTTTTTTATTAAATAGAATGTATCCAAAATTTAACACAAAATTAATGGGTTCCCTATCTTCCTGAGTAACCTCAGGGACATTTAAAAAGTAGTTAAATCCAAAGCTTAACGGACCTAATGGACTATGATATACTGCAGTAGCCGTAGCAATTGTATACCGTTTTTCAAGGTTTTCTGATTCCTCGAAACTTCCTTCATTATGAAGTACAATTCCTTTATAAGGTTGAAAAACGTAACCTTCAATTCTGAGATCGAAATTGTTGTTAATGTCAAATATAAACTTGTGTCCCAAGGCAATGTATTGAGTCGCTCTAAACGTTTCTAAGAAAAGGGATTTGGAATAAGGTGTTGGACTAAAAACGGGAGCTTTAATTATGCTTGCAGTATAATTGGCAAATAAAGGTTGAGTTGAAATTACTCCTTCTATATAAATACCTAATCGCAGAAAACCATTGCTTTTATAATAGTTGTCGTAGGTGATTTTTGTTTTCCACCAATAATGACTTTTAATGATGTTATCTTTATCCGCTGAAGTTGATCCTGGAATTGTAGTTTCTAATCCATCATTGTACCTTATTTTTAAACCTAAATAAGCGCCACTATTAGCGTATTGTTTGTGATTTAAACTATTTCGCTCTAAATGTAAAAAAGCTGAAGTAAAATCAAAATTGGTTACATCAGCTGTGTCTGTGGTAGTAAAATCTTTCGATTGATAATATGAATCTTTTAGATTTCCTTGTCCAAGTCCAAACTTAACCCTCCCTTTTTTTGCAAAAGGCCAACCCGCGGTTAAATTGGCAAAGGATTCATTTTGAATAATATAGGATGGCTTTGAATCTTCAAAAAAAGTAGATCCGCTTCTAAAATAATCCCACCTATTCAAAGTGTACGATGGATATAAATAAAAGGATCTCTTCATAGGGAAATTAACCTTGGCTCCTAAATGTGCTGAACCATAAAACTTACCAAAAAATGAGTTTCCTAAAACATTAATTGAAAATCTACCTAGATGATTGTATTGAACTCCAATAAATCCAATATTTATCGGTCTTGATGAAAAATTACCTCCAAAATCAATAAATATTTCTTTTTCTTTTTTGACTTTTAGATTTAGATTATACAGACCGGATTGTTTATCAAACTCAACCCATGGATAAATTGACGAAATATCCTCGTCTTCAAATAGACCATAATATTTCTTTTCTATTTGTTGCATAGTGAGTGGTCTATTTCTTTTTTTACCTAATAATGGTTTTTCTTGAATAGTACGTTGTACATAAAAAGATTGGTTTTTATTTAAACCTTTAATACTGATTTTGTCAATTAAAATAGGAGGAATGCTTTTTTTGAATTTGTTCCTTTGTTCAATTAATCTAATTGGATTCTCTTTCTTTTTTACAGAAGTTTTAATTTCTGGTATTTTGGCTTTTGTAGCAACATAACCCTTATTTACAATTTGTAAAACATTCTTAAAATCAAATAGACCTAGTTCTTCTGTTTTAGGCTTTATTATAATTCCATCCTTTTTGTCAATTTCAAATTCTTGCTTAATTATAAACATATTTTTAACCTGAGAGATTAAATCATCTTCATCCGGAGTTTCAAGATTTGAAGCCACTGAACTACCAATTATATACTCTGGGTCAAAATCTTCCTTCATAACATTTACAGGAAAATTATTATACATTCCTCCATCAAAAAGTAGCCTGTTGTTCCATAATAGAGGTTTCAAATAAAAAGGATAAGCTATTGATGCGCGCACAGCTTGGGTTAAATCACCACCTTCAAATTTATAAGATTCTTTAGCTGCAATATCAGAAGCAACGCACCTAAAAGGAATCAAAAGACTGTCAAAATTATAGCCCGCAGCAGCACTTGGGCCTGCAAAATTTTTCAATAATTCTAAATCAAGATTTATTGGTGATATTAAATTAGTAGGTATGTTGTTCGTGAATGGTTCTCCCGACTCTAATTTGATTGTAATCCAGCTGGAATTTTTATCATTTCGCTTAAAGCTATATTGGTGTTTTTCATCAATGTCGCCTTGTTCTTTGTTTTGATATTCATCAGAAGAAAAATATTCAATCATTTCTTGAGGTGTATAGCCGCTAACATACATGGCTCCAACTAAAGCGCCCATTGATGTACCTGTTATGTAATTGATAGGAATACTATCCTCTTCAAGAGCCATAATGACGCCTATATGTGCAATTCCACTTGATCCACCACCGCTTAAAACAAGGCCCACACTTTGAGAAGAAACTTTTAAAGAAACCACCAAAAAGGTAATTATAAAAATGAAAGGGGTAATGATATTTTTTAACATGGTAAGTATACAAATCTAATGATTTGTTAACTGTATTTATTAAATTATACGCACCGTAAATCAAACTATAACGATGTTTTTTTTAAATTGTTTGATTCTTATTTAGGTCGAATTATTTTTAATTTAGTTATAGAAGAATTGTTTGTTTTAGTTCTATAATATGCTGTTCTAATTTTAAAATACCACTTCCATACCAGGAGAATAATTCACCGTTTGCTAAAACAATTAAAGTAGGTTTTAACTTGATTGAATATGCATTTTGATGTTTCGTATTAAAAGGAAAAGGTTCACTTGATAGAAAGAAAACATCAAGTTGTAGTTTTTTAATTGTTGCTTCTGCACATTCAGGGTATCTGCCGTTTAATTTGGTAGCAATATTATCGAAACCTAAATTTTTTAAAACCGAATTGATAAATGTATTGTCACCAGCTAACATTAACGGTTTATTCCAAATTGCATAAGCAACTTTTAAATTTTCTTTTTGGAATAGATTTTTTTGATTCGAGAACATTTGTTTAATCTCAGATACCAAATTTTGCGACTTAAGTAATTGCTCAATTATTTTACCTAGAGTGAAAATAAAATCATATAAATCATCAAACGTTATGATATCTGTTAACCATACTACATGTGTCTTACCTAATATTTCAATAGTAGATTTATCGTTTTCTTCCTTGTTCGCAATAATTAATTCAGGTCGTAAAGCACCAACCTTTTCAATGTTGACTGTTTTCGTTCCCCCAACCCTTACCTTGGTCTTAAACCACTCATCAGGAGCAATACAAAACTTAGTGATTCCTAAAACCTCAGTCTCTAAATTGAAATAATGCAGCGTTTGCGTATGCGAAGGAACTAACGAAACGATTCTGCTTGGTACTATACCTTTAAAGTAAGTTAAAATATCAGAATTTGAAAAAATCAATCTTATTTTATTGACATAATCAAATCATATTTAGAAATAATATGAGGTTGTCTTAAACTATCTCTAACAATTACAGCTTGATTTTCCTTTGATATGAGCGGAGCAATTTCATCAATGGTTGCGTTGCCTTCTATGACGGGAAAAGGTACTTGCATTTTATTTTTGATAAGATCAGATTTTGAGATTTTTCCTGAAACTATTTCTCCATATATATCGTGGTCGTTTAAAGCACCAACAAATTCATTTTTTTCGTTTACTACAGGAATTTGTGAAATATTAAACTTCTTGAATTTATCAAGTGCTGCTTGTATTGAATCATTTTCAGTACATGTAACTAGAGATAAATTTTGATGTCCTTTAATTAAATCCATGGCAGTTGGTCTTTTGTCAATATAACCTCTTTCCATCATCCAATCGTCGTTAAATATTTTACCAACGTATCTACTTCCATGATCGTGAAATAAAACTACAACTACATCATCTTCAGTAAGTTCATCTTTTAATTGAAGCAATCCTTTTATTGCAGAACCTGCCGAGTTACCAACAAACAAAGCTTCTTCAAGAGCTAGTTTTCTGGTGTAAACAGCGCCATCTTTATCGGTAACCTTTTCAAACTTATCGATAATATCGAAATCTACATTCAACGGTAAAATATCTTCACCAATGCCTTCAGTTACGTACGAATAAATTTCATTTGGATCAATCTCGCCAGTTTCGTGGTATTTCTTAAAAACAGAACCATAGGTATCGATTCCCCAAATTTTAACGTTCGGATTTTTCTCTTTTAGGTATTTTCCAACACCAGATATTGTTCCTCCAGTACCAACACCAACAACAAAATGAGTGATTTTCCCTTCGGTTTGTTCCCATATTTCAGGACCTGTACTTAGGTAATGGGCCTTGGCGTTTGACGGATTGTCGTATTGATTTACAAAAAATGAATTCGGTGTGTCTTTAGCTACTCGGTTAGCAACCGAATAATAGGAGCGAGGATCTTCTGGCGCAACGCTTGTTGGACAAACAATACATTCTACACCCATGGCTCGTAAAATATCAATTTTTTCTTGCGATTGTTTATCAGCAAGAGTACAAACCAACTTGTACCCTTTTATAATACAAGCCAATGCCAATCCCATTCCTGTATTGCCTGAAGTACATTCAATAACAGTTCCTCCTGGTTTTAACCTGCCATCATTTTCAGCATCTTCAATCATTTGCAAAGCCATTCGATCTTTTACGGAGTTGCCTGGATTAAAGGTTTCAACTTTTGCTAACACTGTAGCTTTTACATCTTCTGTAATCTTATTTAGCTTTACAAGAGGAGTATTGCCAATGGTTTCGAGTATGTTGTTGTAATATTTCAATGAGATGAATTTTTTGACAAATGTACTCATCTGATATTTTAAATTTAAGCTGAATTGTATTTATTGTTTTCTTGTAGATTATGCCAAGCTAAGAATCATAAACTTATTAACGTGTTAATATAAATAGGAATGAAAAAGTACTTTTGCTTAAAATCAAAAAAATGAGTCATTTAATTGCCCCATCGATGTTATCGGCCAACTTTTTAAATCTTGGAAAAGATATTGAGATGATTAATAATAGTGATGCTGATTGGTTTCATTTGGATGTCATGGACGGCATGTTTGTTCCGAATATTTCATTTGGCCCAATGATTATTAAGCAGATGAATAAAGCATCAAATAAAGTTATGGATGCACATTTAATGATTGAACAACCTGATAGATACATTACTGACTTTAAAGATGCCGGCTGCGATTACCTAACGGTTCATTACGAAGCGTGCAAACATTTACATAGAACTATTAGTGCAATTAAAGAGACAGGTATGAAAGCAGGCGTTTCGTTAAATCCACATACTCCCATTGAATTGTTGATTGACATAATTGAAGATGTTGATTTGGTTTTACTGATGAGCGTAAATCCAGGGTTCGGTGGTCAAAAATTTATTGAAAATACATACTCAAAAATCAAAGCTTTAAGAGCTTTAATTGATGAATCAGATTCTAACGCGCTAATTGAAATTGATGGCGGTATTAACGATAAAAACGCAAAACTTTTAATTGAAGCCGGAGCAGATGTTTTAGTGGCGGGTAGTTTCGTTTTTAAATCAGACAATCCTACCAAAACTATTTCTACGCTAAAAAACATCTAGAACAATTAGGTTATTCTTTTCCTTTAAGATAATCTTCTAGGTAGCTGTATCTTTCTGTAAGGGAGCCATTTTTGGTCATTGTAGCATTATCAATTACCTTTTCAGAATCATCACCAAAAAGATGCGGAAGTACATTTTTTAGTAGTTCGTTGCCAAAGTCAACCGATGCATCTTTAGGTAACTCACAAGGTAAATTATCTACTGCCATAACTGTTATTGAATTCGGGTCATCAAAATTTGTTTCTAACTCTGTTATTGGATCGTAACCATAAATAGGATCAGGAATAGTTGATGGACGAATAGTGCATGCCACGGGACCATCTATATCACAGCTAACATCGGCAACTACTTTGATGTTGAAATCTGTAGATTTCATGTCATCGCGGGTAAATATAAATGGAGAGCCTTCTTTCCAAAAATGACCGGAAATATATAAATCGGTGCAACTTGTATATTTTTTGAAGTCCGATTTATACTTTTCAGGAGAGTTGTGAAAATCTTTTATTTCTCCTTCACTGTTATCAATTGGCTTGTTGTAATCAGTAATTGCAAGTTGAGTATAAACCGATTCATTAAAGCTTTGGCTTAAGTATTCATCGCTGGTTACTTTTCTTATTTTTAAATACTCAAGAACTTCAATAGCACCTGATGCAACTCTTCCTCGACCTGTTAATGCAATATTAATTGGTTTGTCAAACTTTAAAGTTTCAAGTTGTTGTTTTAACTCTTCAATATCATCGCATTTATAAGCAGGTTTTAATTCAAAGCTTTTAGTTCTAAGTCCATAAGCTAGTAAACCATTATAGGCTCCAACAATTCCTGCATAACGGCCAAAGCCAACAATTCTACCTCTTTTGTTTGCCAAGCATTCATAATCAATATGATTGACGTTTTTATGAATTATAGCTTGCAAAAGAAGTCTATTATAAGGCTGCTTTTTAATGGTATGCGAGAAAAAGAGATATGTTTTGTTTGCAATCAGTTCGTTAATTGGTACTTCTTTCACGCCCATTAGAATATCACAGTCAGAAACATCTTTTGCAACAGTTAATCCTTCATCAAGATACTCTTGATCTTTAAATCTTCTTATTTCAGAACTTTGAATATAAACTTTAACATTAGAGTATGTATCAGCAACTTGTTTGCATTGTTTTGGTGAAAGAGGAACACGCTCATCAATCGGTTTTTTACCTTCTCTTATGATACCAAGTTTTATCATCATTTTAATTTGGGCTCAAATGTATTAAAAAAGCCGATTTTTAAAGCCATGTAGCTAAAGATACCAATATCTTGCTACTTTTGTAGTGTTCTTTGAAAATGGGGTCGCCTGGTTTAGACAGCAAGACGATGATAACTGTAAGCATGTCGAGTATTTGAAGGATCTCGTTAATACTTCTTCTCACATTTTAGTTGGAAACAACAATTACGCACTTGCAGCTTAATCTGAATTATAGTAAGATTAGCTTAATTCTGGTATAAGATATCAGAACAAGTAGTCTCACTTTATGGGTTGTTTAGTTCCATAAAGTTTTGAGGCTTCACGAAACTAAACTAGTTGGTTAATTGCTTTGCTTAACTAGCGAAATTTAAGAAGCTTAGGTCAATAGTGGGTTGCCTTTAGCCAGCTACTGATCGAATTCAAATTGTAGGCTAAGCATGTAGAACGCTTTTGTAATCCTTGTTTGGACGTGAGTTCGATTCTCACCGACTCCACAACAGTTTTATGTAAGAGTATTTAGTAATAGCTATTTACTCTTACTAAAACGCATTCATATTTTCATCTTTCAATTCTATAAAATAAACCATGTTGTTAAAGGTTTTCGCATAGATTTGTGACTCACAGAATAAAATTAATGGCAGGCTCAAAAAAGTTCGGAACGTTTGGAGGTGTTTTTACACCATCAATTCTTACCATTCTTGGTGTAATAATGTACATGCGATTGGGCTGGGTTGTTGGCAACGCGGGTCTTTGGGGTACTATTATTGTTATTTTAATAGCACATGTTATCTCGGTTACTACTGGATTAAGCATTTCATCAATTGCTACCGATAAAAAAGTAGGAGCAGGGGGTGTATATTATGTTCTTTCGCGAAGTTTAGGATTGCCCATTGGTGGCGCCATAGGTTTAACGCTCTTTGTTGGAACGGCATTATCCATTTCTTTGTATTTAATAGGGTTTGCCGAAAGTTTTAACGCATTTCTTGGTTTTGATACATCAATAAACAGCTTAAGACTTTCCGGAACATTGGCGGTTTTAGCCTTGACATCTGTTGCGTTAATTAGCACTGCTGTGGCTATAAAAGCACAGTATTTTATACTAGGTGCTATTGCTCTATCTTTGGTTTCAATCGTTTTTGGGAGCACTGAATCAACACCTCAATCCATTCCTTTTTTTGGTGGAGAGGGCAGTGTTAGCTTGGAAGTAGTCTTTGCGATATTTTTCCCTGCCGTAACCGGTTTTACAGCTGGTATTGCGATGAGTGGCGATTTAAAAGATCCAAAAAAATCTATTCCTACTGGAACCATTGCAGCCATTGTTGTTGGTTTTGTTGTGTATATAGCTTTAGCGGTATTCATTGCTTATAACATTGATGGAAGTGCATTACGCGGTGATTACAACATATTGATGAAGTTTGCTGTATTTGCACCAGCTGTTGTTGCAGGTGTTTGGGGAGCAACCTTATCATCAGCCCTTGGCGGTATTCTTGGTGGACCAAGAATCTTGCAAGCGATGAGTGTGGATAAAATAACACCCTACATTTTCAGTAAAGGCAAAGGCAAAGACAACGAACCTTGGAACGCTCTGTTTTTAACTGTAATTATTGCAGAGTGCGGAGTACTAATAGGTGAGCTTGATATTATTGCTCGAATAGTTTCCATGTTTTATTTAGCTGCGTATGGATTTATAAACCTATCCTTTTTTCTAGAAAGCTGGGCAAGCAGTGATTTTAGTCCCTCGTTTAAAGTAAAAAGATGGCTTGGCTTGGTGGGCTTTATAGCAACTTTTGCAGTGATGTTTAAGCTTGACATGCTTGCCATGTTTGCCGCTTTCATCATTATTGGGGGTATTTATTTATGGCTTCAACGAAAGCAAATAACTTTAGGTACAGGTGATATATGGCAAAGTGTGTGGAGCAGTGTAGTCAAAACTGGTTTGCACAAAATGGAAAATACCGAGGACCATAAAAGAAACTGGAAACCAAACATATTGCTTTTTAGCGGTGGTTCTGAGCAAAGGCCCTATTTAATTGAAATAGCAAAGTCTGTTGCAGGTAAGGCGGGCATGATCACCAATTTTGATTTAATTGAAAATCACCAAGCTAAAGTCTTGTTTCCTAAACACAAACAAGCGGTACAAGATGAGGAGCTTAAGAAGCATGGTATTTTTGGTCGTCAAATAGAGGTTCAAAATGTATTTAAAGGCATTGAAAGCATTGCTTCAACCTTTGGTTTTTCTGGTATTGAGCCAAACACCGTGTTAATGGGGTGGGCAAAAAACACCAAGGATCCGTTGTGGTTTGCCAACATGACCCAAAAATTAATTAATCTTGATTACAATGTATTGTATCTTGATTATGATCCCCGATACGGTTTCAGGAAGTACCGACGCATTGATATTTGGTGGAGAGACATTACCAATAGTTCTGAGTTGACTCTAAACATAGCACGGTTCCTTTTATCAAGCGACGAATGGCGCGAAGCAGAAGTTCGAATCTTGCTTATGAACAATACCTTACAGGAAGGTTTTGAGCGAAAAATACATCAAAAATTAGATGAGTTTAGAATCAGTGCTACCGTCAAGGTATTTAACAATGCCATAGAGCAAAAACCTTTTTATTCGTTAATGAAATCGGCTAGTGCAGACACCGATTTAATAATTGCGGGGATTCCTGAAATGCCAGCAGGTCATGAAGTTGAATTTGTGTCAACCACCAATGAGTTGTTCAGTATTGTAGGAACAACCTTGTTGGTTAAGTCAAGTTCAAAACTTGAACAACAACAATTAAGCGATGCTCAAAAATTAGGTATTAAGTCATTGAAGTTAATTCAAATGGACAAGCTAAAGGTTGAATACAAAGTTCCTATGCATGAGCAATTAGCCTTTAGCATTAAAGGAATTGAATCTAAGCTATCCGGAATGTCAACTGAATTGGTAAATCAATATTTATCTGCTTACCGAAACAATTATTCAACTTTAATTCAGAAATGTCAACACGAATTATTGTCAATTAAAAGTGAATTAAGTATTGATTACCACGAGGATAAGCTGAATAAAATAAGGAAAGAGACATTAAAAAAAGTATATACCAATTTTAAGAACTTCTTCAATGAAGATCTTCCATATATAGCCGAGCGGTTGGATGACTTTACTTTGGCTTTCACTGAAAGAATAAACCAGCTGGTTAACGACCAACCAGAGATTGTAGAGCGGGTTCTAACAAGTAACGAATTGGTAGTTGATAAGAACGACTCCTTTGAAATAAAGCAGTTAAAAAATTCTAAAAAAATAAAAAACTCTTTTGGCATTGTACCAAAGCTAAAGGTTCCTTTCAGAGAAATAACAATGTATCATTTAAACAATACGGCATATGCTAACTTGTTTAAATTTCAGAATAAGTTTGGGGTTTTAACCTTTACTCTTGAGCAAGAATTTAGAACGCAACTTTTAGAAATGTTTAGCTTTATTGATGCCTTGGCATTTTCTAACTTCGATTATGAAGGTGAGTTAAACAAACGGTTTATCGCGTTAAATAAATTGGTTGATGATCAACTCAACTTTATTTACAATTACCTTGACCAAGCATTGCGACATAGCTTAAAACTTATTGCTAATGACTCAAGTAGCTTATTGGCTGAAGACATTGGTAAGTCTTTTGCGAATAAATACAATACACAAAACTCAGCAAAGTTATCGGTTGTTGGGTACGGTGATTTTTGGTGTAGAAACAATAGAAGTATTGTACAACAAACAGCTTTAGATATAGCATTACATAATGTTTCGTATTCAGTTAAACGAATTGCAGAAACATTAATGGCCGAAATTAAAAAAAGCATGTTTGACCGATCAAAGGCTTATTTAAATGAAGCTAAAAATCAAATAAGAAAACTTGAAGAATTAGTTGAGAAAGGTTTAATAAGTGATTTACAAGAAGTTGTTTTAGACTTTAACGACAACCTTGCATACGACGAAATGGTAATTAATGAATCGTTAAACGGGCTGCAACAATTAGGGGCTAATTTGCCAGATCAGATTGAGGCCATTGATGAATCGAGTAAAAATAATTTTTCGGTAGAGCAAAGAGAAAATGTGAAACTACTGAACATTGACGTATCGCATATTGCTGATTATATTATTGATACACATATTCAACGACCAATTGAAAATCAACTGCAGCAAGTACCTCAGATTTGCAGACAAATTTTAGCTCAAGCAATTCATAGTTTAAGATTAGTATCTTTTAGTGTTAACTCTTTAGCCGACGATAATTTGAAAGTAGCTGAGCTAAAATCTGTTTTAGTTAAAGTAAACAAAAGCTTTAGTAATGGATTTGCTGAACTTGATATCAGAGAAAGACGAACTATTGAAGAACTTGAGGACTTGTTTTTAACGGCTTTAAGTAATCTAAATGCATCGCATTTAATTGAGCAAGCCGAACAGATTAAAGGTATATCAGGCAAAGAGCTTAATACCGAAGGAGTTTCTAATTGGTGGCAGCAACTAAAAGAAAAGACTGCCTCTGAAGTAGAAAAGTACTCGGACATTATTGTTGCTAGAAAAGATAGCCTTATGTATGCTGATTTCAATAATAGAAATAAGCAGACTCTTAATACTAATGCAGTATTAAAAACATTCGTTGAGCAAGTATCTCCAAAAGGCAATATTTCATCAGAACTCCCTTTTTATTACCAGCAATTGTTTGTGGGAAAGCATGCACCAAAACTCGAATTTTTACAGCATCGTGAGTATGAATTAAACGAATCTCAAATTGCAATAAACCGAATTAAAAATGGTGTAAAAGGGGGTATTTTAGTTCTTGGTGAATCTTTATCAGGCAGAACTTTCTTTTCTGAAATTGTTGCTAAAGAACAAGGGCAAGGTGCAAGAACGTATAAAATTGACCCACCAATAACCGGCAGTAATAGAGCTAAAGATTTACTTAGGTTGTTGGGTAAGCAAATTGGCGTTAGTAATTCAAACGAAGAAGTAATCAATGAAGCACCCGAAGGGTCTATTTTTATTTTTAATGATTTAGAACTGTGGTGGGAGCGAAGCGCCAATGGAGATCAAGCCATAAAACAGGTTATTAGGTTAATAGAACAATATAGTGATAGATATGTTTTTATAGTAAACTGTAATATATACAGTTATAAGCTAATCAGAAAAATCGCTCATTTCGACAATTACTTTGTCAGCACTATTCAATTAACGCCATTTGGAGTTAAGGCGCTTAAAGAAACCATAATGATTAGGCATAGGGTTGGAGGTATAAAAATTCAGTACAACCAGCAGTTTGAAGACAAGCTTGTTGATTCTAAATGGAACAAAATAATTGATGGATATTTAAATGTAAGCGGAGGTAACATTGGCTCTGCTTTGCATCAATGGATTAGTAATATTCAACAATACGAGGATGGCTACATAGAAATTAATGCACCAAGATATTCTGAACTTCCTTTGTTTGATGATCCTGATCTGATGGTCTTTTTAGCACAGTTTATCTTACATAAACACTTAACGTTGAATCGTATCAAACGAATTTTCGCAAATGATACAAAAGAAGATGCTTTACTTAGAGTAAACAGTTTACAAAGAGTTGGTATTATTGAGGAAATAATGGGTAGCACGTATCGTATTTCACCTTATTTAAATGCGTTTGTTGTGCGAAAGCTAAAAGATTTTGAACTGTTATAATGGAAAAAATTTTAAACACAAACTTTGATTTAAACCTTTGGTCGTTCTTATGGATAGCTTTATTAGGGTTTGTTTTCTCCTTATTTTTTAGATTAACAGAATCTATTTTAATTCCGTTACTGGGCTCATTCAAAGTCAGAAAGAAAGTGGCTGAAATTGTACCTATTACAAAACGCGTGTTTTGGGCATTCTTCGCCTTGTTTTCGGCTTTTGCTTTCATTAAACAAAACCAACTTGCAGGTATTGTTACAATATTAATTCTTTCAATAGGAGCATGGAATTTTATTCAAAATTACATTGCCGGAATCATTTTAATGATGGGCGATGTGTTTAAGGTAGGGCAACACATAAAGTTTAATGAGTATAAAGGGGTAATTAGAGCTTTAAAAACCACGTCGTGTCAGATGGAACTCGATAATGGTGAAATGATTCTTATTCCTTTTTCAAAGTTTTCAAATGGTATGGTAATTAAGGCAAGCCCATCGGACAAGACCATCAACCAACGTTTTATATTTAGTGATATAGAAATTGAAAACCAATCGAAATTTAAAGAAAAATTAGCATTCCAATTGTTGAACTTACCTTGGGTACTGCCCAATCAAAATCCATTAATCGAAATAACTAAAAACGGTGCTTCGGGATACAATGTAGAGGTCATTGTTCAAGGCATCAGCAAGCATCACCACGAAAAAATAGAAAAAAACCTTAAATTGTTTTTGAAAATTTAATGACCTGTTTGATCTGTCGAACTATCAGGTTCTGAGTTGTCTTTTATTTCGAGCTCCGGCACTGGAACTTCATCAAAAGTAAAGTCTTCCCCATCGGAGCGAACTCTAGGCTTGGCGTTGTCGCGAGCGTTTTTAATCATTCCATAAGTCATAATCAAGCCGGTAGCAATAATTATAAATAATAAAATGCCCGAATCAAATCTATCGGTAGCATATTCTGCCGGAATAGCATAAAAGAGCAATACGGTAATTAGTCCGCGTGGTGCAATCCAAATTTGAGGGGTTAAATCTTTTCCGTAAAACGGATATAAAAACAACCATCTTACTGCGTAAATTGAAGCTAATAGAAAAATACTAACATAGATAACTTTAGGACTTAATAAGCTTGATAGCAATATGCTAGCACCAAATATCACAAAGAAAAAGGTACGTACTACAAAGGCGGTTTCTACAGTAACGATACGTAAACCTTGTTCCATTTCATGAAACTGCTCCTTGTTAATCAATCGCTTTAAAAAGCCTCTAAAAAAGAGTTTGTTGTTACTCGCAACCAATCCAAAAACCAAAATAATAATGAGTGGAGATAGATGATACATCTTACCTAACGAGTACAACAACAGTAAAATTGAAATAAGTAAAAATAATTTTGCTCCAGTTTTAATTTTTTGAAACAAGGCCAGCAATATATAGCTTGAAACAATGGATACAATCACTGTAACGCTTAAACTAACTAAAAAGTCGACTGTAGGGCTACCTTCAGCAAACTCTCCATTCTCAAGAGGCGTATTGTATTTTAAAACACCTAGTAAAAAGTAGAATAACATGATTCCTAGAATATCAGAAAACGTGCTTTCGTAAATATGAAACTCCTTTTTTGACTCAGTTAAATTTCCTACGCTAGGAATAATAATGGCACTTGACAGTATGGAAATAGGTGTTGCGTAAAGCAACGACTGCAGCCAAGAAATATCTCCGATTAAAAAATACAAGATAAACGCGGAAACAAATACAGCGCCTATCAACCCTAACAAGGCTATGAACAAGGATTTGAAAATTACGCCTATTTTTTCTTTCTTAAGTTCCAGTTCAAGCGCAGCTTCAAGTACAATCATTATTAAACCAACAATACCTAAAACTTCTAAAATTGGAAAAAAGTTAATGTCAGATATACCTATGTATTTAAAAAGATATTGAACAAAAACTCCAAGAGTAATGAGCATCAGTACTGCAGGTATATTCGTTTTTTTTGCTATTTCGCTAAATAAAAACGATAGCAAAATAACTATGCTAGCTCCAATAATAAACGGATATGATCCTATTTGCTCCATGTAAAATACTTGTTGTCAAATATATTTAAACCAATTGGTAAAACCCAGGCTCTATTTTTTGAGAAGGGTTAATTTGTTTCGCAATTCATCATCATTGGCTGGTTATCGATTTAAACGTAACAAGTGGTCTAAACTAAATACAAAAATTCAAAAAAAATAGTGCTCTTTGGATTTTAATTTAAGTAAGCGAATGTTTTGCTGCTTTAATTTAAGTAAAGTGTTAATATACAAGTAGTTTAAAAGCATTAAAAAGAATTTTTGTTTTACAAAATTTTAACACAATTACTTCTTTCTGATGTGCTCTATTTATCCAGACTTAAGGAAATATGTAATGGTGATAAAGATTTTGAACGAGAAATGGCAGTATCTTTTGCTGTTGATGCACCTATTTGCCTTTCTAAGTTGAAAAAAGAGACTTAGATGAATTTAAATTTTCGTTTCACAAAATGCAACCGTCTTTAACCTTTTTTGGTGTCCATTACCTTGAAAAAGACTATAGTTTTGTGGCCGATTTAAAAGAAAGGGAATTATTTAACGAAGAAGCGCTTCTATCCGAAGTGTTTCTAATTGAAATTACCATTAACCATATTATAAAACTCATGAACAAACATTTAAAATGAAAAAAATAGTACTAGCGGTATTAATTTTTTGTTCTTTAAGTGCGTTTGCACAAGATACAGAAAAGTCAGCTGAAACATCAAAATGGACAAAGGGAGGTATGTTTACTTTTCAGTTTAATCAAGTTTCGTTAACAAATTGGGCTGCTGGGGGGCAAAGTTCATTATCCGTTAATACGATGCTTAATGTATTTGCTAACTATAAAGATGACAAACAAACTTGGAGTAACTCGCTAGACATAGGGTACGGACTATTAAAACAAGGCAGTGCCCCTTTAATTAAAAGCGACGATAGAATTGAACTAAACTCTAAATACGGAAGAAACATTAACGATGCTTGGTTCTATTCAGCATTGTTAAATTTTAAAACTCAAATGGCTGATGGATTTAATTATCCGAATGACAATAAAAGAATTTCGAAATTTTTAGCGCCAGGATATATGATATTAGCTTTGGGTTTTGATTACAATCCATCAGAAAGCTTCACTTATTTGTTGTCACCAATTACATCAAAGGTTACGATTGTAAATGATCAAACATTAGCTGATGCTGGCGCATTTGGCGTTGATGCTGCTGAAGTTGATGGAGCAGGAGTAGTAACTGCGAACGGTCGTAAAATAAGATATGAGGTGGGTGCTTACCTTAAAATGATGTACAAGAAAGATATCATGGAAAATGTAAACTTCCAGACCAAATTAGATTTGTTTTCAAACTACTTAAACAATCCGCAGAACATTGATGTTAACTGGGAAGTATTGGTAGGAATGAAAATCAACAAATACTTAACCGCTACCTTAAATACTCATCTTATTTATGATGACGATATTGTAATTGACAACAACAACGATGGTATTGCTGATGTAGTAGGGCCCAGAACTCAATTTAAAGAAGTATTTGGATTGGGGCTTTCTTTAAAGTTCTAAGAATAATTAGCTAAGTTTCAAAGCGGTATGATAGCGTATGGGCTTGACAGCATATTTGAAGGTAAAGCTTCTGAGACCTATACTGGTAAATATGTATTGGAAAACTGGGGCAACATGAATTCACCCGAGGCACTTGGACCCAAGCATTTCAAGAAAAAAATCTGATCTTAAAACCCTAACTCAGGCGATTGATAAAATGATTTATTTTGTGGGGAAAATAAACGACATCTATAAGCAAATGGGTGTGCCCGGAGCAGTGTCGTCGGGGTATCATTCTATCGATAAATTGTTAACCGATATAGAGTAAACTGGCTACAACAAGGCGTATGAGTAATAGCGGTTTGGGAGCGTTCTCAAACCTTTTTTGTTTTTTTATTAGGTATCTTGCATTCATAAAGTATTAGTGTAATAATGGGCTAATACTCACAAGTAAACCGTTGTAGTTCATTATCAAACAGAAACTAGCTTAAAACTATAAAACATGAAAAATTCAATATTAATTGCTTTTGCCCTATTTATTTTCCAAGGATGTTCTAACATTGAGAAAAAGCAAATTACGAATATTGAAGATAGTAGTTATCTAGATTATTCAGATCGGGATGATAAATTAAGTGGTGGTGTTAAAATGATTCCGATTCAAACTTCTGCTGGGGAATTTAAAGTTTGGACTAAAAGAGTTGGAAATAACCCAGCAATGAAAGTATTATTGCTTCATGGAGGACCGGGTGCCACACATGAATATTTCGAAGTTTTTGATTCGTACTTTCCAAATGCTGAAATTGAATATTATTACTATGACCAATTGGAATCTGCTTACAGCGACCAACCAAATGACCCTAGTTTATGGAGTATTGAAAGGTATGTCGATGAAGTTGAACAGGTTAGAAAAGCTCTTGGGTTAAACTCAGATAACTTTTACCTTTTTGGAAGTTCTTGGGGAGGAATTTTAGGTATGGAATATGCTCTAAAGTATCAACAAAATCTAAAAGGCCTCATTGTTTCAAACATGATGGCTTCTATTCCTGATTATATTCAATATGCCAATGATGTTCTAGGCCCTAAATTACCTGCAGAAGTATTAAAAGAAATTAGAGATTTAGAGGCAAAAGAAGATTATGAAAATCCAAGATATTCTGAGTTAATCTACACGAATTTTTATACTGAACATGTGTTGCGAATGCCATTAGAAGAATGGCCAGATCCTGTAAATAGAGCATTTGCTCATATAAACCCAGACTTATATGTAACGATGCAAGGGCCTAGTGAATTCGGTGTTGTGGGCGATGCTAAGTTGAAAAATTGGAATATTAAAACATCCCTTTCAAAAATTTCAATACCTACATTGACCATTGGTGGAGCTTATGACACTATGGACCCTAAGCATATGGAATGGATCGCTTCAGAAGTTGAAAACGGACAATATTTACATTGCCCTAATGGCAGTCATTTAGCTATGTACGATGATACAGAAACCTATTTTAAAGGTCTGATCGAGTTCATCAAAAATGTTGACCAAAAGAAGACAAAATAAGAACGAAACACAACATTGTAAAAAAATCATAAAAACGCTTTTAAACTTAGCATTAGAAATTATAATAAAAGATTTGAAACTAAATAAACTTATCTATTATCTCTAAAATGTTGGAACCAAATTTTAAACAAGAAAAACGAAGACTAATAGAGCAAATGATTTCTAAATGCTGAAACAACGGCAAAACATCTTACTAAAATTGTAAAAAACTTATTCGATTGTCCTAATGTCTTTACTTATATGTCCAAATTGCAAAAGCTCTTTATTTGATTCTAAAGAAAAAACATACAAATGTGAAAATAACCACAGTTTTGATATAGCCAAACAGGGTTATTTAAACTTGTTGCCGGTGAATCAAAAAAAGTCTAAGCAGCCCGGAGACAATGAAATGATGATTGCTGCCAGAAGAAATTTTTTGGAGCTTGGGTTTTACGATCCGCTTATAGCGAACATTAAGAAACTTATTACCGATAAACTCTCTTTTGAAACTAAAAATATTGTTGCGTTTGATGCTGGTTGTGGCGAAGGGTACTATTCTGAAAAAGCGTTAAACAATTTGCCTGGTTTAGAAACAGAAATATTGGGTACAGACATTTCTAAATACGCTATTAAGAATGCAGCAAAAAAATACATAAACAACTTCTATTTTGTAAGCTCAGTATACAACTTACCTATTGCCAAGGCGAGTACCGATCTTATTCTATCTGTTTTTTCGCCAATTATGGTAGAAGAATTCAAACGCATTTTATCAAAACAAGGTTATGTTGTGATTGTAAGTCCTGCTTCTGATCACTTACGTGAAATTGCAGAGTTGATTTACGATGTTTTTAGGCCACATACAACCAATATAGTAGAGAAAATGACCTCTTTTTTTGAGCATGATTCTACAAAAAGAACCACATTTAAAATAGACATTAAAAGTGCGAAAGACTTGCTCTTTCTTTTAAAAATGACGCCTTATTATTGGAGTACAGGGTTAGGTCGGTTAGAAAACATTACCAATAAAAATGAATTATCCGTTACCTGTGATTTCAATATTGATATATTTAAGCCAATAGACTAAAGTGAAAAAAACGGTTTCTATTGTTGGTGGAGGAACAGCAGCTATTGCAATAGCCGCTTTTCTTGACAATCAAAAATTTGAGGTAACAATTTTTGAAAAAAACAAAGCCATTGGCCGTAAGTTTTTAGTTGCAGGAAAGGGCGGGTTTAATTTAACGCATTCAGAGCAGATAGAATTGTTAATTGAACGCTATACGCCTAAAGCCTTAATAAAAGAAGTACTGCTGAAACTTAACAACAACGACCTTAGAAATTGGCTCCATTTAATTGGTATTCCAACCTATGTTGGAAGTAGCAAAAGAGTTTATCCAATAAAAGGAATTAAACCTATAGAAGTGCTTAAGGCTATCCAAACTGTTTTAATCGAAAAGGGTGTTAAAATTGATTACAACAAAACCTGGACTGGTTGGGATAAGAGCAACAATTTAGTGTTTGAAGACAAAGAACTTGTTGAATCTGATTATGTCATTTTTGCTTTAGGTGGTGGTAGTTGGAAAGTTACTGGGTCGGATGGAAATTGGTTGTCAACTTTCAAAAAAAAAGGGGTAGGGGTTAATCCTTTTCAAGCATCAAACTGTGCCTATGCTATTGATTGGAAAAACGATTTTATTCTAAAACACGCCGGTGCTCCACTAAAAAACATCTCCATTTCTTGTTTAAATAAAAAGCAAAAAGGCGAAGTTGTTGTTACTCAATTCGGACTAGAAGGCAATGCCATATATGCTTGTAGTCCCGAAATTAGATCGGCGCTAAAGAAACAGAAAAAGGCTACTATTTTTATCGATTTAAAACCAACTTTATCATACGAAGAGATTGCGACTAAATTGAACAAAACGAAATCTAAAAATACAACTGAACTATTGAAAAGTGAGCTGAAACTGAGTACTGTTCAAATAGCCTTGCTTAAAACATACGTTTCAAAAGATACTTTCCTTAATATTGACACGCTTGCTTTAAAAATTAAAAGTTTACCTCTTATAATTATTAACGTAGCAGAATTAGACAAGTCCATTTCTACAGTTGGGGGAGTTTGCTTATCAGGTATAGATCCGAACTTCCAATTAAATACCATTGAAAACAACTACTGCATTGGCGAAATGTTAGATTGGGACGCACCTACAGGTGGTTATTTATTACAAGCGTGTTTCAGTATGGGGTTTGGGCTAGCGAACCATTTAAACGCTAAATAAGAACATCACTTTCAGTACAATAGCCATTGGAGATGTTATTATCCTTCCTCATGCTGGAACCATTCCAAATTTCGGATATAGTATTCCAACCCTTTAATTTAGTGCTTTAGCTGCAGCACAAATCAACTTGTTTTTTTGGTCGTTTTTTTGAACTTTTACTATCAACTCAGACGTTTTGTTGATCATCCAAAATTTAAAGGCCTCTGTTGTTGATTACTCTACGAACAATCAATACGGCATTGACTTAAGGTAATACACATAATAAGTTGGAGCAAAGTCAAAAATCAGAATACAGCAAATATTTTTCTCGAACCAATTTAAAAGCGTCTAAATCTTTTTTCCAGGTCGCTCTAATCTCTTCATTTGTTATACCATCTTTAATATTATCTCGCAGTTCATCCGAGCCGTAAAGCAGGTCAATAAAATTGTTTTCTAAAAAGAAAAGTTCTTGATTGTTCAGATCTTTGTAGGATTGAATCAACCAATTTAAGTTCAATTTATTCATGCTGTCAGCCGAATCAACTACTGAAAAGCCAAAACATTTAAGCCCTTCTAATTTTGGTTTGCGTGCCCCAATGTTACTGGTTGGAGTAAAGGTGTATTTAGCTTTTAATTCGGGGTGCCCAAATTGTTGAAAAGGCATGTCGGTGCCTCTCCCAACACTTACTATAGTTCCTTCAAAAAAGCACAACGAAGGATACAAATAAACCGATGCCATATTGGGTAAATTGGGTGATGGTTTTATCGGTAATTGGTATTTATCAGAATGAGCATAACCTTTGCATTTTATAACTTCTAAGTCAAGTTTGTGGTTTTCTCTTAACAAGCCTTCTCCAACAACCATTTGAGCATATTCTCCAGCAGTCATGCCATAAACAACTGGTATTTTCAGAACGCCAACAAACGAATCAAAGCCTTCTTTTAATGTAGGACCATCAACATAAAACCCATTTGGGTTTGGCCTATCTAATACAACAATCGGAATATTTATTTCAGAGCAAGCCTCCATTGCATAATACAAAGTTGAGATGTACGTATAAAAACGAACGCCAACATCTTGCAAATCATAAATCAATATATCAACTTCTAGTAAATCACTCAGTTTTGGTTTTTTGTTAGCGCCGTATAGCGATATAATTTTAATGCTAGTTGCTTTGTCCTTGCCATTATTAATGGCTTCGCCTGCATCAGCATCTCCTCTAAAACCGTGCTCTGGTGTGAATATCAAAGACACATTAAGCCCCAAGGCTAAAAGTTCATCGACCAAATGTTTGTCGTTTATTAACGAGGTATGATTAGCAATTACGCCGATCTTTTTATTAGCCAATCTGTCTGTAATTAAATGGAGCTGTTCTGCTCCTGTTTCAACATCGAAATCGGTAATAATTTTGTTGGCTTTAATAGTTTCTATTCCATGTATTTGAGGAGTAACTTGTGCTGCTAAAATATTTACTGTTAAAACAAGCGCTAATGCGATAATTGATTTTAATTTCACCGAGATTAAATTTTAATGAAAGTAGAATTTTTCATAGCTAGAAGAATCATATTCCGTTCCAAAGTTTCAACAACCGAAGGTGGAAAGGGAACCCGCTCTATCATTAAGATAGCGGTTATTGGGATAGCATTAGGCGTTGCTATTATGATAGCCGCACTGGCAATTGTAACTGGTTTTCAGCAAGAGATTCGCTCAAAGGTTGTAGGATTCGGGTCGCACATACAAGTAACTGCCTTTAATCCATTGGTTACTGATTATACCAGACCAATTGATCGTAATCAAGCATTTGTTAAAGATTTACTTAGTGACGATGCAGTTAAAAGTGTTCAAGTTTTTGCTACCAAAGAAGGCATTGTTAAGACAGATGAAGAAATTCATGGAGTAATTGTAAAAGGAGTAGATACCGATTTCGACTGGGATTTTTTCTCTAAGAATTTGGTTCAAGGAAATGCATTAAAGTTAAGCTCAGAAGCAAAATCTGACAGCATATTAATTTCTAAGACCATTGCTGATAAACTGAAATTACAGTTAAAAGACAAGGTTATTATTTACTTTATTCAAGATGAAAAATCGAAACCCCGCAGGTTTTATATTTCGGGTATTTACAATACTAGCCTAGAGCAGTTTGATGATCGCTATATAATAGCTGATATAAAGCACATTCAGAAATTAAACGATTGGTCGCCAAACGTAGTTTCAGGATTTGAAATTTTACTGAAAAATTATGAAGACCTCGATAGGTTGGATGATTTCATCTATAAGTTCATTGATTATGATTTAACAACGGTAAAAATCACTGATTTAAACCGTGATATTTTTGGATGGTTAGAGCTTCAGGATATAAATGTGATCATCATCATAGCATTGATTATTTTGGTTTCGGGCATAAACATGACCTCAGCATTAATGATAATGATTTTAGAACGAACCGGCTTTATTGGCTTGCTAAAAGCAATGGGAGCAACCAATTGGAAGATTCGTAAAATATTTTTAATAAATGCGGCTTATTTAATAGCTCTAGGATTGTTTTGGGGGAATTTAGTAGGGGTAGGACTTTGTTTTCTTCAAGATAAATTTAAGCTTGTATCGTTACCTCAGGAACAATATTACATTGAGCATGTGCCCATAAATTTAGAGCTTTCGCATGTTTTACTTTTAAATGTCGGAACCTTAGTATTATGTACTTTGATGTTAGTGATACCATCCTATTTCGTTTCGAAAATAGCGCCTATTAAAGCACTAAGATTCAATTAATTTTAAAATTTTTTTGAATGTCGTTCGCCTTGCAACATGAAATAGATAATCAAATTACATCCGTAATAAATTTATAAAAATGGAGAAAGCAATTTGGAATAATGTTGCTCTAGCCGAAAGCGGAAAAATGGTAAGCATTGAAGGTAATGCCTATTTTCTGGCAGAAAGTATTAACTAAAGAATATTTTAAGTCGAGCTAAACCCACACAACTTGCGTCTGAAAAGGTGAAGCATCGTATTACAATTAGGCAGTTAATGGAAAAATAAACAACGATGCAACATGGTATTACCCTGAAAAATAAGGACAAGCCAAAGGCATTAAGGGCTATGTAGCCTTTTGGAGAGGTGTTAAAGTAAAGGTTTACACCATTTCTCGGTGACCAACCCAAACGAAACGTTGGTTTACAAAATTTGCATCGGTAAAAGATGCATTTCCCGCAGGGTTGCCGCCAGTAACATGAAAATCTGAAAATGCAGCATGCTGGTTAACCCAAAAGTAACCAGTAAGGTTGAATGAAACAGGTGTAAAAACCTCTTCCATTTCTGACTTAATTTTAGTTTTTAAATTAGGGTCAGTGCAATGTACCAAGCAAGTTATGGCTCCATTTTGTTCGGCGTTGTTTTTGGCTATTGAAAGGCTATCGTCTAAACTAACCGTTTTTATTATTTTAACGATAGGGCCAAAATGTTCAGTGGTGATTAATTCTTTATTACTGTTTTTCAACTCAACAATGAGTGGTGTACATGTTCTGCCACGTTCTCCTTTAGACGGTTCAAGCAATACTTTTGCACCCGAATGGTATACACCTTTAACTCTGCTAAAACAATTCTCATTCTGAATTGACGCAAGTGTACCCGGGCCTATTTTAGGGTTTTCGATAATTTGTTTAACCGATTGTAAAAACATTTCGATCACTTCTGAGTATCCTACCACTCTTTCCTTGGTTTTAACTCCTTTTTCTGATATAAAAATGTTTTGTGGCGACGTACACATTTGACCAGAATAGAGTACCGCGGCAAAGGCTAAATTGTCAATAACTGCAGGTAATTCATTAACCGAATCAAGAATCACTGAATTTATTGCTGATTTTTCGGTAAATATTGTTTTTCCTTTTAAAGATTCAATGTAGTTTCCAAATTCATTTCCACCTGTATAATCTATAACTTTTATGTTGGCGTTTTCTGCTAATTTTTTAGTTATTGGATTGTTAGAAGTATCAATGGCTAACTGAACAACTTTTCGACTTATTCTAGCTGCATTTAATGCATTTTGAATTTCAGATACTACGATGGCAATGGGAAGGATTGCAGAAGGGTGAGGTTTTGCAATTACTGGATTACCGCACATTATATTAGCAAAAATGGCAGGTACCGAATTCCAAACAGGAAAAGTACTGCAACCAATTGCCAATGCAACACCTTTAGGTATTGGTTTAAACTCCTTCTTTAAGGTAATTGAACTTTTACCCATTGGCTTTTCCCATGATACATCACTATTGTACCGTGTTAATTCCTGGTATGCGGTAGCAATGGCTTCAAGCGCCCGATCAGAGGCATGTGGGCCTGAGGCTTGAAACGCCATCATGAAACTTTGTCCTGTAGTATGGATTGTAGCAAAAGCCATTTCAAAAAATCGAATTTTAATTCTTTCTAAAGCATCAATTAAAACTTGAGCTCTGGTTTCAATTGGTACATTTTTTAACTCTGTTTTTACCGATAATGCATTGCGGATTAAATTTTTAGAATCATGAGCAGGGTATTTTATTCCTAATGGTTTAAGATTAACGGGACTAACTTCTTCTCCAATCCAATCAACATTTTTTCCAAACTCTAGACCTTTAAAGTAGCCGTTAAGGTTTGATGCATGAGCCTCTTTTCCAATTTCAAGCCAAGGCTCAGGGTATGCCTTATGGTGTTCTGGATATTGCGAATAAAATTCTCTTTTTTTATTAGCATTAATTGCTCTGGTCAATATGTCTTTGTATGCATCCATTGTTAATAATTAGTCTGTAAATATACTGATCGTAATACCTCTTAAATAAGCAGTATAATTAATTCTAAACAAGTCAATATGCAAAGTGAAATGGCCATCTAAATCAAAAAAAGTATACTTTAGTTCAAAATTAATAAGATGATAAAAACTTTTTTAGCCTTGTACTTTATTTTTATTTACTCCATTGGATTCACCCAAATTAATAAAATAATTATCGATGATCAAGCCGGCTTGTTAAATGAAATAGTGGAGTCAAACATTAAAAGCCTCTTACTTCAAGATAAAATAAGATACGATGTAAGTTTAGATTATGAAAAACGCTGTGAATATCTTTACATAACCTTTACAGAGCAAAATAACGACATACTTTTATCATCAAGAGATTGCAATAGAAATGCCCTTGAAAATAGAATAATAAATTCAGATATTAAACTAGCAACTGACGAAACTGTTGCAAAATATTTAGCTTCTCAAATTAAAGAATTAGCGCAACAGCTTGCTGGAGGCGAAACGACTGATGATTCAAAAATGAGCTCAAATGCAGAGTTTAAAAATCACCACGAAAGCAGATACTTTTTTGCACCAAGTGCATACAATTTAAAAAAAGGGCAACTTTATTATCAAACATTGTACTTTTTGGTACATGATTTACAATATGGTATAACTGATAATTTTAGCATAGGAATGGGAACTACAGTGGCTTTTATCCCTGCATACATAACTCCAAAATTTAGCACCAAGCTTACCGATAACATTAACTTTATGGTAGGTGATTTATTTGTATTTGGAACTTACGCTACTAATTTTAACTTGAACATTGTTTATAGTGGATTTACTTTTGGTAACCAAAACAATAACGTTACAATTAGCGGTGGGATGCTTACTGGTTCCTTTATGACAACGCCAAAACCATTGTTTAACATATCAGCAATGATGTCTGCATCGAACTATATTTATTTGGTTACAGAGAATTATTTTACAAGTTATAATGTGCAAGGTAATGCAAACAAAAGGGTGTTAACTAATGTTGATCAATTTGGGTATGAACAGTATGATTATTTAAATGAAGAATTTACTGCCGGCTCAAATTTATTTGCTGGATTTACAGGGTTTCGATTTGTAAGTAAAAAACGTGATGTTTCTAGTTTTCAGGCTGGTTTCGCCTACTTTGTTCCTTTAAATCTTAGCGTACCAATTAAATACAATAACTGGGATTACGTCAATATTAATGGCCCGGAAAATTCAATAATTCTTCCTACGGTTTCATATACCCTTAAATTTGGTAAACTTTATTAATTAAACTGTTTAAAAGTTTGGTTAAACCGTAACCTTTTAGCACATCTCAAAATGCTTGAACGGCTATATTTGCACTCCTTCAAAAAAAAATTAAGTGACTTTAATAAAATCAATTTCAGGAATAAGAGGTACAATTGGCGGAAAATCAGGCGATGGATTAAGTCCTCTTGATGTGGTGAAATTTTCAGTGGCTTTTGGTCAATGGATAAAGAATAGAAATACTGGTGAGAAAGTAAAAATCGTTATCGGCAGAGATGCAAGAATCTCAGGTGAAATGGTTAGAAACCTTGTTGTAGGATCTTTACAGTCTTTAGGTATTGATATCATTGATCTTGGCTTATCTACAACACCAACAGTAGAAATTGCTGTAACCGATCAAAAGGCTCATGGCGGTATTATATTAACTGCTTCGCACAATCCAAAACAATGGAACGCTCTCAAGTTACTAAATGAAATGGGTGAATTTATATCAGCAACTGATGGTGCTGATGTTCTTTCTATCGCTGATAATGAGAGCTATGTTTTTAGCGAAGTAAACGACCTTGGTAAATATTATCAAAATGAAACTTATTTGCACAAGCACATTCAGTTTATTTTAGATTTACCGCAGGTTAACGTTGAAGCAATAAAGAAAAAGAATTTCAAAATTGCGGTTGATGCGGTAAATTCAACAGGAGGCATTTATGTACCTGCTTTGCTTAAAGCGTTAGGTTGTGAGGTGGTTGAGTTGTATTGTGAACCAACCGGAAATTTCCCGCACAACCCAGAACCTTTACCTGAAAATTTGGGTGAAATTTCTAGTGTTGTTCGTGAAAACAATTGCCATTTAGGTGTTGTTGTTGATCCTGATGTAGATAGGTTGGCATTAGTTAGTGAAGATGGAGAAATGTTTGGTGAAGAATATACTTTGGTAGCTGTTGCCGATTACGTTTTACAGAACAAAAAAGGTCCTACTGTTTCAAATCTTTCTTCAACTAGAGCTTTACGCGATGTTACCGAAAAAGCTGGTCAAGTATATCACGCTTCGGCAGTTGGCGAAGTAAACGTTGTAACCAAAATGAAAGAGGTTGGTGCAGTTATAGGAGGTGAAGGAAACGGAGGTATTATCTATCCTGAATTACACTACGGCAGAGATTCTTTAGTAGGTATAGGATTGTTTTTATCATTGCTTGCTAAGTCAGGAAAAAGTGCTTCTTTTTTACGTTCTAGGTATCCAAACTATCATATTTCAAAAAACAAAATTGAACTTACTGACGATATAGATGTAGACGATATTTTGGAGAAAATAAAAACCAAATACAAAAACTATCCAGTGAATACGGTAGATGGGATTAAAATAGAATTCGATAGCGAATGGGTGCACTTGCGTAAGTCTAATACAGAACCTATAATTCGAATTTATACGGAGAGTACAAATGTTACAACTGCTAATAATTTAGCCAATAAAATTATCAGTGACATTAAGGAAGTAATAAAATGAGAAGATGAAAGTATATCTTGACAATGCCGCCACAACCCCCATGGCAAAAGAAGTTATTGATGCAATAATTCCGTTAATGCAAAACAACTTTGGTAATCCTTCTTCTACCCATTCATTTGGAAGAGAAGTAAGAGGTATAGTTGAAACTGCACGACGTAAAATTGGTTATTTTTTAAACGTAACTCCAGGTGAACTCATTTTTACATCAGGAGGAACCGAAGCCGACAACATGGCTTTGTTATGTTCAGTAGAAGATTTAGGAGTAACCCACATTATTACTTCACCAATGGAACACCATGCAGTGTTGCACACGGTAGAACATCTTCAAGCAACGAATCAAATCAAATTGAGCATGGTTAAAGTAAAGCCAGATGGTCATATCGATTTAGAAGATTTAGAAAGATTAATTGGCGATGGCAAAAACACTTTAGTTTCATTAATGCATGCCAACAACGAAATTGGCAATATGCTACCACTTGAGAAAGTCGGAAATTTGTGTCATTCGAAAGGAGCTTATTTTCATTCGGATACGGTACAAACAATTGCTCATTATGCTTTTGATTTGGATGCTTTGCCTATTGATTTTGTAACCTGCTCGGCGCATAAATTTCATGGCCCAAAAGGCATAGGTTTCTTGTACGTCAGTAAAAAATTAAAAATAAATGCCATGATTCATGGAGGTTCCCAAGAACGCGGCAAACGTGGAGGAACCGAAAATATAATTGGTATTGTGGGACTAGCTAAAGCTATGACTGAAGCTCTTTTAAATGTTGAAGAACATCAAAATCATGTACAAGGATTAAAAACATATATGATAAATGAGTTAGAAAAAAATATAACTGGTATTCAATTTAATGGAGACGCAAAAGGTGATTCGTTGTACACCGTTTTGAATGTTTGTTTCCCAGAACACCCAAAAGGCTCTATGCTGTTGTTGCATTTAGATTTGCTGGGAATAGCGGTATCAGGAGGTAGTGCATGTAGTTCAGGAAGTAACAAAGGTTCCCATGTACTAGAAAGCATAAATTCAGACCCCAAAAGACCCGCCGTTCGATTCTCTTTCTCAAGGTTGACCACAAAAGAAGAAATTGATTACGCTTTAAATCAGTTGTATAAAATATTAAATTAATGTCTAACCTTGTTAAGGTAACGTTTTTAGGAACAGGAACCTCACAGGGTGTTCCAGTAATTGGATCAGACCATCCTGTATGTTTGTCTACCAATTCAAAAGACAAAAGGTTACGGAGCTCTATTTTAGTTGAAATAGACAATACAAACATTGCTATAGATACAGGTCCTGATTTCAGAACTCAGATGTTACGCGAAAATGTACAATCACTCGATGCAGTTTTATTTACGCATGAGCATAAAGACCACACCGCAGGCTTAGATGATATTCGTCCGTTTAACTTTAAGCAAAAGCGCGATATGGATGTTTATGGTTCTGACAGAGTTCTGGAAACGTTAAAGCGCGAATTTCAATATATTTTTAGTGAGGTGAAGTATCCAGGATTGCCAAGGATAAATCTTCATGAAATAAAAAATGAAGCTTTTCAATTTAATGGAATAGATATTATACCAATAGAGGTACTGCATTATAAATTGCCCGTTTTTGGATATCGTTTTGGTGATTTCACCTACATAACTGATGCTAATTATATTTCAGAAAAAGAAAAAGAAAAAATTAAAGGAACCAAAGTGCTAGTGCTAAATGCGCTAAGAAATACTCCACATATTTCACATTTTACTTTAGATGAAGCTATAGCTTTAACAAAAGAGCTAGAAGTTGAAAAAGCCTATTTTACACATATATCACACTTGCTTGGATTTCACGATGAAGTTTCCGTTAATCTACCGGCCAATTGTTATTTAGCATATGATGGGTTACAACTTGAAATCTAGTTTTAGTCATTTGATATAGATTGTTTTAAATTGCAGATTCATTAAACAGATAATTATGAAAAAATTACTTTACTTTTTTGTTGCTTTAACTTTTTTAGTAATAATAGGCTGTTCAGAGCAAAAATCAAATAATCCTACCGATGAGGTTAAAGAAGAAAAAATTATGGATTTGCCTGAGGTTGAAAGCCCACAGATGGTACAAAGATCTGAGCTATCAGAGGTAATGAGAAACATGTTTAATGAGTTAAGAATATTTAGCGATAATTACGAAAAGGGAAAAACGTTAACTGCTGAGCAGGTTGAAAGTTTCAGCAAAATTATTACTTCTAAGCCTACGGCTTCTTCAGATACTTCTGGAGCATATAAATCAATGGCTCAACTTATGATTAATAGCTTTGGTAACTTGTCTAATACTGAAACATCTACCATTGCGAGTTACAACAACATGGTAGGAACCTGTATTGCTTGTCACTCAATTCAATGTCCGGGTCCAATATTGGTTATCAAAAATCTTAAGATAAAAGAGCAAGGATGAAAGCTGCTCGGTTGGTTGATGTTAATGCACCGATAGTATCATTGGAGTTAGATGTACCTGAAATAGGAACAGATGAGGTGCTTATTAAGCTTCATTTTGCAGCAATAAACCATCGTGATCTTTATATTTCTAAAGGCCAATATGCACGTATAAAAACCCCTGTTACTCTAGGAAGTGATGGTTGCGGAGTTGTTGTTCAAATCACTAATCAGAAATTAAACCATCTTATTGGGAAAGAAGTTTTAATCAATCCGAATGAAAAATGGGGAGATTCAGAGTTGTTCCAAAGCAAAGAGTATTCAATATTAGGGATGCCTACAGATGGTACTTTTGCTGAATATTTAAAAGTTAAAGTTGATCGAATTCATTTAAAACCGGCACATCTTCAAAGCAAAGAAGCAGCGGCAGTTCCATTATCTGGATTAACTGCATTTAGAGCCTTGTTTGCCAAAGGAAAACTATTAAAGGGAGAAAGGGTGTTGATTAGTGGAGTAGGAGGAGGAACAGCCTCTATGGCATTTCAATTTGCCTTGGCTTTTGGCGCTGAGATAGTCGTAACGTCAAGCAATGAAGATAAAATTAAAAAAGCTTTTAAACTAGGCGCAATTGGAGGTTATCTTTATTCGGATGAGGATTGGTCAAAAAAGTTAATTCAAGAAATTGGAGGAATAGATTTGGTTATTGATAGTGCGGGTGGTTCGAGGTTTTCTGAATTTTTGCATATACTAAATCCTGGAGGACGAATTGTCTTTTATGGAGGAACCCGCGGTAAAATTGATGGCTTGTCGCCTCAAATAGCTTTTTGGAAACAGATCAGTATATTAGGATCAACTATGGGGTCTGATACCGACTTTATTAAAATGTTAGAATTTGTTGCTAAATACAAAGTTGTTCCTTTAATTGATAGCGTATTTCCTTTATCACAAATCAATCAAGCATTTCAACATATTCAAGATTCAAAACAATTTGGAAAAACCATTCTAGATTGTTCCGAATAGTTCTAATCTAATATTTTTCCGACTTTTTAGGCATAAAAAAGCCCCAACTAATAAATCAATAGGGGCTTTATATAACGCTATAAAAGGATTCTTAATATCGTCTTTCTTTAATACGAGCTGCTTTACCAGTTCTTTCTCTAAGATAAAAAATTCTTGCTCTTCTAACTTTACCTCTTTTGTTTACCTCAATTTTGTCAATTAGGGGTGATCCAATTGGGAAAATTCTCTCAACACCAATACTACCCGATGCTATCTTACGTATAGTAAAAGTTTCAGTAGCAGAAGTTCCTACTCTTTGTAGCACAACACCTTGAAAAACTTGAACTCTTTCTTTATCTCCCTCTTTAATTTTAAAGTGAACAGAGATAGTATCACCAGCTTGAAAAGATGGTAATTCGTTAGGGGTGTTTAATTTATTTGTTATTTCTCTAATTCTATGATCCATTGCCTTACTATTTAGCCCTTAAATTTAAGGGGTGCAAACATACAATAATTTACAATTAATACAAGCTAATATTACTTTTTGCCAGAAAATTTATCGTATAGATCCGGACGTAATAATTTGGTGCGTTCAATAGATTGATTTAACCTCCAATCTTCAACCAGTTTTGTGTTGCCACTTATTAGTATTTCGGGAACATTCAAGCCATCTATTTCTTGTGGTCTAGTGTAAACTGGAGGTGCCAATAAATCATCCTGAAAAGTATCTGTTAATGCCGACGTTTCATTATTTAATACACCTGGAATAAGTCTAACTATTGAATCAACCAGCACTGCTGCTGCTAATTCACCACCAGAAAGCACAAAATCACCAATGCTTATTTCGTTGGTTATATACCGGTCTCTGATTCGTTGGTCAATACCTTTATAGTGACCACATATCAGCAGTAAATTGGTTTTTAAACTCAACGAATTTGCCGCTTGCTGGTTGAATGTTTTGCCATCGGGGGTTAAATAAACAACCTCGTCATACGAACAGTTTTTTTGAAGTGATTCTATCGCTGCTTTTAATGGTTCAAACATTAAAACCATTCCTGCTCCACCACCAAATTGGTAATCGTCTACTTGGCGATGTTTTCCAAAACCGAAATCACGTAAATTATGAATGTTAATTTCAACTAGCCCTTTTTGCTGGGCACGTTTAAGAATAGAATCTGAAAAAGGGCTTTTCAGTAATGACGGAAGAACCGTAATAATATCGATCCGCATGAATCAATTTACTTTACAACGCTTTTGTAATAACTCGCAATTTTATCGTTCCATGATAGTGAATCATAGATGTCCTTTAAAAAAGCATTTGTACCTGCTGCATCGCCTGAATCAATAAGGTAATTACAGTAAGCAACAACACCCATCTCCATCGACAACATTGAAACATCTGAACCCTCGTAATAGTCGTCTTTGTATTTTTCTTTTATAAGTTTAACTGCTTGATCAATTGATATTTTTCCTTGACCGATGTTTTTAGACAAATATTGTGCTGCACCGGTAATCATAAAAACATTTTCGTCGTTAGGCGAAAATTTCAATATTTTAGAATAGGTCGACGCAGCTTTACTAAAGTTATCTTCATAAAAGTAGTACTCCGCTTGTTGAAGAACAAGAGCTTTAAGTTTATCTAAAAATTCTTGGTTACCGACAGTATAATAACCCGCATCGTCTGACTCAGCTCGATCTTCACTTTTGGTGTTTCTTGCTTTAGCGTCTATTTTAACTGCTTTAGCAGCATATTTTATCGCATCTTTTAAAGCGTTTGGGTAAAGTTCTGCAGCATCTTCAGATTCCGTAAATTTTACATTACACATGGCAATATACAAGAATGGCTCAGGGTCTTTTCGGTACTCGTCTTTCTCGGTCATTTTTATGGATCTTGAAATGCAAGCATCATATTTTTCCATTAAAAAATCATCAAATAACTTATCGTGTTTTCCTTCATGAACTTGAGCAATTGATGGTAATGTTATTAGTAAAATTAGACTTAGAATGAAGTGATTTTTCATATGATACGTTGTTAAAAGTGTTCAAAAATAGTAGAATTAAGAGAATCGCTTCAACAAAACTCGTTCCAATTGACTAAATAGAGGTTACTTTTGTTAAATGAAGCAATTATCAGAAAAACTTTATTTTGAGGAAAACAAGGAATTTGCTGTCTTTAAAATACTTGCTAAAATTCCGAGATGGCAAGAAACCATGTTACTTGTATGGGTTGTTGGATGGACGTTATGTGGATTAGTCGTGCTTTACGAATCGTTTGGCGTTTACACCAAAGATGAGAAATTAATTATGATGGTCTATCTCGTTTTTTGGGTTTATTTTGAGTTTAAAATTATTAAATCATTTTTATGGAAGAAATGGGGAAATGAGCTAATTAAAATTGATGATGAAGGGATTAAGTACAAAAGAGACTACAATGGTTATGGCTCAGCAAAGATTTATTTCAAGGAGAACATCTCCAAAATAGCACCTATCGATTTAAAAGACAAATCGCTTGCAAAAACTTATTTTGACACCTTTTGGACCATTGGTCATGAAACGTTAGAATTTACCTACCTAAGCAAATCAATTCTTATTGGTATGGGTATACAAGATGAGAGTAGAGATATGCTCCTAAAGCATCTCAAACATCAAATTAAAAAACGGTGGGAGTTTTAGTTTAAGCTTGGATCCGGTAAATACCCATTCTCAATAAACCAATCGTAACATTCTTGTATGCTTTGTCTGGCAGAAACCACAGGCAAGTCAATTTCAGCTTGTGCTTTCGTTGATGAAAAGAAATGCTCATCACATGAAATCATAGCCATTTCTTTACTCACCGTTGGTTTATTCCCCGTAATTCCAGCCATTATACTTCCTAAATTCCCATAAAGCATTAATGCAAGTTTTGGTAAAGTAAATTTTGGAGGTTTTACTCCGGCTATATCTGCCATCAACTCAAACAACTCTTTATAGTTTAGGTTGTCACCGGCAAGTATGTGGCTTTCGCCCACAGTACCTTTTGTTAAAGCATTTGCAATTGCAGTAGCAGCAGCTTTTACGCTTAAAATGTTTCTGCCACCTGGAGCAAAACCTGGTAACGTACCTTTTTGGATGGCTTGCAACAGAGCGCCAGGACCTGGCTTAACGTCATAAGGACCCAACATAAAAGTTGGGTTTACAATAACCGCTGGTAAACGTTCTGCTTTAGCTTCTTTCTCAACCAATTTATGAGCCTCAAGTTTTGAGTCCATGTAATCTAGGTTGTATTTACCACCGGCATAAGGTGTTTTTTCATTACCAGGATTCTGTTTTGAGCCAAAACCAAAAGTGTTTGCTGTACCAACATACACCAACCTTTTTAGATTGTTTTTTTGAACTGCTTCAACAACATTTTTTGTGCCTTCAAAATTCACTTTCCAGCTAATTGGGTTACGGGCAGGCCAAACATCAGTAACTGCTGCCGTATGAATCATAGCATCACAATCTTTCGAATGTTCAACTAGTGAGTTGGCATCTAATAAATTGCCGTAACGTTTTTCAATATCCAATCCATCAATGGCTTGATGATCACTATTTTTAAGTAAAAAACCAATTACTTGATGGTTTCTAGAAAGCAATTCACGGACAATATTACTTCCTAAAAAACCATCTGCTCCTGTAACCAATATTTTCATCCCGCAAAAGTAATTTTATAAATAAAAGAGTACTGATTTGTTAGTGGGTAAGTTTTAACTA
>TARA_B110000037_G_scaffold156488_1_pt1 | contig 77740 bp, 78 predicted proteins | sample TARA_B110000037 | Tara Oceans TARA_B110000037 (sample SAMEA4397196) | marine metagenome | biome: Polar Biome; feature: [MIX] marine epipelagic wind mixed layer (ENVO:01000061); material: water (ENVO:00002006), including particulate matter (ENVO:01000060) such as... | depth 10-100 m | reverse complement strand
TAGAACAGCCAGAATTAGAACAGCCAGAAGTAGAACAGCCAGAATTAGAACAGCCAGAAGTAGAACAGCCAGAATTAGAACAGCCAGAAGTAGAACAGCCAGAAGTAGAACAGCCAGAAGTAAAAACTAAAACTCAATTAAAAGATAAAGATCTATCGGAAAGTAAAATTAATTTTACCTCTTTTATAAATTGTAAAAAAGAGCAAAAAGTATTAACAGATAAATGGAAAAATTTGTTTATAAAAGGCGTAAATTCAATTACTTATACAAATATATCTCCATTTTGTAGTTTTCAGTTAATTATAGAAATAATAACAAATTTTAATCCAGCAATTAATATTACATCAATTAATAAATTAAAAGAGATATTACTTTCACAATATGAAACATATCGGTTAGATACTTATAGAATAGGAAATATTTGGAAACAACAAGGTAAAAAAGAAATAGCTGAAAAATTATTATTAGGTAGTATTACATTAGAAACTGCAATTATGAATGAAACATATTATATTAGTAATTTAGATATATTATTATTGAGTGAATATTATAAAATTCCTATAATTATTTTATCAAAAGTTAAGTTGACAGAAAATAATAAAACATTTTTGGTAACAAATAAATCAAGTGATGAAGATTATTATTTTATATTAGTTTTACCAGTAAAAGCAAATACAGTTCAAGAATATAAATTATTTATGTTAAATAAAAATCCTAAAATAAATTTAAGATCAGTAAATTTACCGATTAAAACTGATATTAGAATATCTAGTAATTTTGATTTTAAAGCGTACATGCGTATAGATGAACCGGTTAAATTAAAAATTATGCCAAAAAAAAGTACAGTTAAAGAGACAAAAAAAGTTAAAGAAGATGTAGATGAAGATGAATTAGATGAAGAAGAGTTATTAAAAGCACTAGAAGCATTAGAAATGCAAACACCTAAAATAGTTCGGCCACAATCAATATAATATTATAGTATTATATATATATAGATATGGATAATACTATACAGTTAGAAATCAATGATAAAAATATAGACAACGAAATAAACACTAATTCTCAAAAAAATATTAAACTTAATAAAACAGATTTAGAAGTGTTACAAAAAAAAGTAACTTTTTTTTTACCAGAATTATTAAAAGAACCAGAAAAAAAGAAAGTACCTCTTCAACAAAAACCACAACCACAACTAAAACAAAAACAACAATTATATACAATGCCTACTATTATACAAAATAAAAGTGTAATTCAACCAATGAGTCAAATGCGCAGTAGAGGAATGAGAGGAATTGGTATGAAAATGTTTTAAGATAAATAATATTTATTATTTATCTTAATTATTTTTTATTTTTTAAATAAATACCACAATTTAAACCTTTGGTTGAACAACACCACCAACTGGCTGAACACCACCAATGGGCTGACCAGCTTTGGCAAAATGAGGGCTCATATACCGCTGAAGATTGAAGTATGTAAGTTCATCGCCATTCGGAATCTTAAGAAGAGCCGCTAGCTGCTGATCAGGATTAATTTTTCGACCATTTGTCTTGTCCTGAAGATTATGAGCCCGAATATAAGTGTTAATCTCACGGGTTACTTCAGTACGAGCCATCTCAGTTCCAGATGGTTTCTGAAGAAATTTAGCAAGCTCATCACTAATTAGTGTAGGCTTAACAAATCCACTTGGGGAACGATTACCGGATTTGCGCTTGCGCTTGGCATTAACTTTCTGAGCAGTTTTGAGTTCACGAACAGCTTTCTTCTCAAGAAGTCGGAACTCAGTTTTAAGACCATTCATCGCAGTAGCGAGTGCCTGAAGTTTTTGGAGGAAACCACCAAAGCTATCAGTAAGTACCTGATCAGCTCCATCAGCCATTCCAACCTCGGTTTCAGTGGTAGTCTCAACAACCTCATTTTTTGTAAGTACAACAGTCTCTTTTGTAGGCTGTGCACCTTTAACTGGTTTAGCTGTAGTTGCCTTAGCTTTAGATTTTTTAGTATCAGCAACAACAGTTACATCAACTTTAGGAACTTCAGTAGGTTCCTTAGTGGTTGTGGTCTCAGTCTTAGCAGTCTGCTTTCCCTTTGGCATATTATACTCTATCATAATAACTCTTTTTTAAGTGTTTTAAAGTGATAAATAATATATTGTGCTAAATTATGACCGCAATTATGTATTGTTAGAAACTGAATGATATAGCCATGGCAGGGCTTCGGCAGCATATGGACTAACTAATGTTAATGAACATAATACATAAGATGCTCCTAAATTACAATGTTCTTCAGATATTCCTTTACTAATAAATTGATTAATAACAGTTAATATATTTTTTTGTAATTGAATTAAATTTATACTATTAAAATGTCTTGTATCAATAACCCTAAATGGATTCCCATAAGGATAACAAATTTTACATTTTGTTTCATTAGATAATTCAGCTCTATATTCCCATATATCAATTAGTTCTCTTATAAAGCGAATTAATGCTAATCTATTTAAATTCATAAACCAAGAATAGTCGGAATAATTTCCTAATTGATTAATTATTTGAAATAATTCTAAACATTTAATTTCATTCTTTTTTTTTTGAGATAATGATTTATCATCATCATTATTTAATACTATATTAATAGGTTTATTTAAAATTTTACTAAGATTTATAATTTTTTTTATATTATTAAAAATACTATTATTGATAATTTCGCGGGTATAAGGATTATAAATTTCTTTACTATTATTTTTTAAAAATAAATTATATATAGAAAGAATATTAAATCCCCAAATATTACTATTTTCTTTATAACTAAAAAATTGTGAGTTAGGAATATCATTTAGTTCTTCTAATGTAAAGAAATCGGTATCATTTTTACAAAGTTTTCGATTATAAAATGCTGGCCCTAATAATTTAAAATATAGTCTAACTAGATAAGATCTAAATTTTTTTTGAATAATAATACAACTATTTGAATTACGTAAAAAATTATATATTCTCTCTACTAATTCAGGTTTTTTACCCGATACTTTAAGTTGATAATGTTTACAAATAGATTTTAGATTAGGTACTGTATAGTTATTTTTTTTTAAAGCATCTATATTATTAATTGTTGGAATATCATTAACTTTCGATTTTGAAATTTTTCTTTTTTTTTCATTATTTGCATCTACTATAATAGAAAAATCACAGATATTTTTCATTTATATATATATATATAAATCTATACATTTATATTTTTATCTAAAAATATAAATCCTTCTGGTTCCATAATTTCTCTAATTTTATTATAATTAGAATCCTTGATTAATAGAATATTTTTTATATTAGGTAACTTTTGTTTACTAGTTTCAAACATATTATATGTATTATACAAATCATAAATATTATCAATACAGCGATGATATTCATCTAACCAAGTATAAAAGTCTATATTTTTATTTGTATTATTATAATATTTTTTATATTCTGTAAAGTATTCAAGAATTTTATATAAATTAAGATTTCTTGTACTATTATAATTATAATCAGTACCTGAAACTACACAAATCTCTTTAAATTCCTGAAATGTTAAATTAATATCTTGTAAAATTTTATCTAAATGATAAATAATTACAGTATTATTAGTAAGGCTCAAATATCTTAATACTCTTGGGCAACCATATAGAAATAGATCCATATCTTCACTTAAACACGCATATGCATATTTTTTTATAACTAAACGTGCACAAAGTTCATCAGCTTCTCCAATTGCTTCTATATGGTATACACCAAATGCATCAAGTAAATTACGAACATTGATAATATCACTACGCTTTAATCTAACAAATTTTTTCTTTAAATCTTGAATATTTTCAAGTATATCATTTTTTTGATTTTCATCTTTAATAGTTATTAATTTTTCTTCAAGTAACAGATATTTTTTTTCAGCATCTAGTTTTTCTTGATTACGTTTTTTAATAGTATTAAATTTTTCTTTTGGCGGCTTACCATCAAATACAAATATAGGAATAATATTATAAAATTTGAATATATTTACCATAAGATAAATATTTTCTAATAAACAATTTTCTGACAAAAATCTATATAAATAAATACTAGTATCTATCGCGATCACTTTATTATTTAATTCGTGTAAATTTGTTTTTATAATAGACTTATTATCACCTTTCTTGCAAATATGTTTAATATATGTATTTAAATATTGAATGCCCATTAATACTACATAAAAATTTATAATAATTTAACATCAATTTTTTATTCTAAAAAATCTTGTCTTGACATTCTTAAAGAACTACTATTTTCAATATTATATATACACGTTAATAATTTTTGATAATTAGTTTTTCTAAGACTTGATATTAGTAATTCGGTAAACTGATTAATACTTTTATCAGTTTTTTTAATATTAAATATATTTTTATTATTTCTATCACACCATTCTAGAAAATCTTTATAATTATATAATAATGCGGATGTAAATACATAATACGCATATGCATTTGTATTTTCTTTATAATTATCATTATTATTAACAAACTTTAATACTTTACTAGCTTGTTGTAGTGAAAATATAATTTCTTTTTCTAATAAATTTTGAAAGTGTAATATATATTTATTGTAGTCTGATGTTTTAATATTAGCTGCAATAGCAATATTAATAATTCTAGCCCATATTTCAGCATATGTTTCTGTTATTTCATATTTTATATTTAATTGTAATAATCTAAATAATTTTTTTTTACTTTTAATAATATTATTTGTTGCAAAATCAAGATTTAAATTATGCATAAGTTCGTGTATAAATACTTTAAACCATTCTTCTTTTCTATATATAAGTATACTTGTATTATTTTGACATCCTATAGTAGAATATCCAGTATTAATTTCGTTAATTCCTAATATATTATTGTAATTTTTAGGTGCAATTTTTTTGAATGGTGTTAAATATAATTTAATTTCTATATTTTTAGGACATATATTAGTATTGTTAATAGTAAATAAATATATTACTAATAATATATTATTAGTATAATAGAATATTTTATCTGCATTTACTCTCTCATAACACGTAAAATATAAAGTAATATTAATATTATTAATATTGCTTGTTACTTTATATGTAAGACCTTTATTTTTATGAATAAAGTTTAATATATTAGAGGGGATCCATGAATTAGATAATCTATTTGTAAGAGAATTTACAATATCTATATTAATTTTAGTATGTTTTAAAATATTATTACCGTCTTGTAAGATATTATAACAAAATTTAATAAAATTTGAGACTTCTTTATTATTTATATTAATATTATATAAATTTTTACATAAATTCATTTATATAATAGTTAGAATTTTTTTTTGTTTCTAGTTTTATATATTTTTTTATTTTTTTTATTAGGCTTTTTACTATAACATTTTTTTATTTTTTGATAATGTCGTTTTGTTTTTTTTATTTTTTTTATTTTTTTATATTTCTTTTTAGTTTTTTTATTTTTTGAACCGCCATTTTTACTTTGTTGACAACTTTGTTTAATTATTTCTGGTAAATTACTATATTCTATAAGTGCATTATCATTATATGTTACTAATTGATAATGGCTTTGGCCAGTCCAGTTTAAAATTACAGTTAAAATCTCTCTATTAACCAAATCAGTTGAATATATCTCTCCAGTAAGATTACATCCTAATAGCCTAGTATCAGTTTCATCAAATATTACAAACTGAATATTAAATAATTTTTGAAAAGTTGAAATTGCCCATTCATCAGCCCAATATTTATCAGTCAATATATATTTTTTAAATTCTGCTAATGATGTTATATTTTCTACACCTGCTGCTAGCTTTTCATCTTGTGTATCAAACCTAAAAATATAAGTATTAAAATATTCTTCATTAGCTTCTAAAGAGAGAATATATCGTAATGATAATACACCTAAATTGTATTTACTACACATACTACTCGGCAATGTATTAGATATTTCTTGCAATTTAAGTAAAGGATCATCTGGCAATATTTCATTAACTCTAAGAATAGATTTTAATACTTCTAAAATTTTATCAGGTATATATTTAATATTATTTTTATCTTCTAAAGATAATTTAAATTTAAATGCTTCTATAAAAGAATAAAAAAAACAATTTCCATCAGGTGAAACATCATAAATTTCATATTCTTCACTAAAACTTTGTCTAATCCAATTTTTATCTCGTTTATTTAAATAAATATTACATTTATCAGGCCAATCATGTGAAATTGATATACTATCTAGCGATGATTTTGTAGAAGAACCAATTGAAGAACCAAGTTCTATCTTAGATAATAATTCAGAATCAGGCAAAACAGATTTTGTTAAATCTGGTGTAAGAGTTTTTGATTCAGGCAAAACAGATTTTGTTAAATCTGGAGTAAGAGTTTTTGATTCATGCAAACTCGATGTTGCTTGATATACATCAACTTTACCTTTACTAGTATTTTTATTAAAAATTGTAGCTAAATTTTCTAATAATTCATTTTTTGTTAAACTTTCTATTAAAAAAGAATCTTGTTTTGGTATATAATAGTTTATGAGTAATAAATTTGCTCCATCTAAATTTAATTCTCCATTATTTAAACTGGGCGATTTATTAGTTAAATAAATATTATATTTATTACCATTTTTAATAGTTGTAACTAAAAGATATTGTTGTTTTTCTTGTTCTATTTTATCTTTAATAAACATTTTTTTTATATTAATAGGTGCTTGAAAAGCGATAGCATCCATATATAATTTGTATATATAAATTATTATAAAGATCCAATTATAAATTTATAAAAATATTCATTATTTTTTAATTCTATAAAATTTGAAAATAACCTTATTCTCTCTTTAACTATATTACTATTTTTTTGATCTATCTCAAAATTAACAATCATATTTATCATTTCCTCTTTTTTTATATTTTTTTTATTTTTTTTTATTTTATAAAAATCTATAATACTATTTAAATAAGAAAGATTATAATTTAGATTATAATTAGTAACTAAAGCTAATATTTCATCACTATTATATAGAGAATAATCTGTTTCTATATATACATTACTATCATCACTATTATCTATTAAATCATTGTGAGTTTCTATAATATCATATGTAATATTCATATTACATATTATAGCTATCTTTTTAAATAAAAAAGAAAAAATTGAAAAAATATATTATTAGATACTACAAATAGTATGGAACTGGAATCTACTCCTATAACAAATAATGTATGTGATTATTATGTTATGCGACCAGAAATAAAAAAAACATTTACGTGTCTACTACCCGAACAATCACGTCAGAGTACATTTGTTACAATTCCAACATCAATTACTGATCAAGATGCAGTATATAGCATGTTTACCCAAAGTATTCAATTACAATATCCTAATCATAAAATTTACATCATGTCTATTAGATGTACACATGATGAACTATATAAATTAGAATATGGCGAAGAAGATTCAATGCACGAATCTAAAAATCACTATAATATTATATATCTAATTATTCCAAAAAAATTAATTAGTCAATTTGAATCAAATGGTATATGTAGAGTAGGATTTTATGTAAGTAAGTCTACCAATGCAAATGAATATAAAATTTTAGAGAGTCCACCATTAATTAATATGATTTCTACTGAAGACAAAAAAGGTAAAAAGCTACCATTTAGTCTAGTAGTAAATCTTTCATAATTCATCTAGTAAATCCATATGTTTAAATATACATTTATTAGTAATCCCAGGAGTAGTTTTTACTTTCATATTAGCAAATTTTTTAATATTATTAACTATAATATTATAGTTATCATTATTATTTTCTTTTACTATATTTAAACTATTTACTATTAATATATATATTAATTCACTTAGCTCATCTAATTGATTTTTTTTATTATCTTCTTGAATATAACTATCTAATTTTAAAAATAAATATTCAATAATATTATATATTTTATCACAAGATACAATACTATATTTCATTAAATTACTAAAAAAAGTAAATTCTGCACGTTTTTTTTCATTTATTTTATTATTTTCACAAAAATTATCATAGTCAATATCTGGATCAATATAATTTATATTATCTATTTTATCTCTAACAAGTTCAATATTTTTATGTATAATTTTAGATAAATTATCACTTTTACTAATTAAATCTTTATATAGCTTTGCATATAGATTGGAAAATAAAATATTACTTGATACTAATTCATAAAATAAATTACATAAAACTAAAATATCATTAGGTGTTTTGGTTGAAATAACTTGATCAAATTCACTAGAAATATTATCTAATATTGTATCATAATTTTTTTCAGTTAAAAGATTTAGGCATTTTCTAATATTAAAAATATTTATATCTAAACCTTCCCGTTTAATAAATTCTGTTGGTTGAAATTGTCTAATAGAATTCCAATCAAAATCATTTAAATCAGAACTCTTTTTTTTGCGTAACTTATTAACTATATTATTTTTATTAAATTGTGGAGCTTTACTATATTCTGGTGATCCTACTTCATTAGCTAACTTTTCGATTATAGAAAATATTTCTTCACTTAAATTTTGTATATCATTATTTTTTATGTAATTTTCAAAATCTGTGAGATAGTATCGCATTATATTAATATAAACTTATTATTTATATTTTTATATATAAATATATATATATATGGGAGAAACTAAAAAAAATGTAGGACATATGGTTACAGGTGGCCATCCAGCATCTGAGCTTATAGGTGGTTTAATTATGACCGTTTTATCTCTTTTATTACTTTTATTAGTAGGAGAATATCTTTGGAATCGTGTATTAGTAAAAGTAGTAACAGTTGTAAAACCAGTAAATAGTGTATGGCAAATACTAGGATTAGTATTATTATCTAAACTAATTTTTTGCTAGGTTATAATATTTACTAATTGTTAATTAAAAAATATTATTTAAATAAATATGATTAAATAATATTATGTCTCAAAATAACTCAGATAATAATAATTATCATGAAGAAAATGAAGATAATATAAATAGTATTAATTCTTGGGATGATTTAGATATTAAACCTCAATTATTAAGAGGTATTTATGCATATGGATTTGAAAAACCTAGCCCAATTCAGAGAAAATCAATTTGCCCTATTTTAGAAGGAAAAGATATTATAGCCCAAGCACAATCAGGAACCGGTAAAACAGCATGTTTTACTATATCTAGTTTAGAGGTTATTGATGTAGATATTAATTTACCACAAGTAGTTATTATGTCACCTACACGTGAACTATCTTGTCAAATCAAAAAAGTATTAGATTCTATAGGAATCAATATAAAAAAAATGAGATCTCAATTATTAGTAGGAGGAACATCAACAGAAGCAGATATTAAATTAATAAAAGATAATACGCCACATATTATAGTAGGTTGCCCAGGTAGAATTCATGATATGATGAGAAGAAAGCATATAGTAACTGATAAAATAAAACTAGTGGTATTAGATGAAGCAGATGAAATGTTATCATCTGGATTTAAAGAACAGATATATAGTGTTTTTCAATACTTATCAAATAATATTCAAATAGCTTTATTTAGTGCTACTATGCCATCATCTCTGCATTATTTAACAGAAAAATTTATGAGAAATCCAATTAAAATTATTGTTAAAGCCGAACGGTTAACATTAGAGGGAATAAAACAATACTATGTTAATTTAGAAGATGATAATATGAAATATGAAACATTAAAAGATTTATTTAGTTCATTCTCGGTAGCTCAATGTATTATCTATTGCAATAGTGTTAGACGAGTTTCCGATTTATATGATGCAATGTTTCAAGATGGATATCCAGTTTGTCAAATCCATAGTAATTTAGATAAACAAGAGAGACAAAAAAATTATGAAGATTTTAGAGTAGGAAATATGCGGGTATTAATATCATCAAATGTAACTGCGAGAGGCATTGATATTCAACAAGTAAGTACAGTTATTAATTTTGATATACCAAAATGTATTAATACATATCTACATAGAATTGGAAGAAGTGGCAGATGGGGAAGAAAAGGTGTTTCTATAAATTTTGTCACTAGAAGAGATATTAGACATCTCAAAGATATTGAATCATTTTATAATACACAAATAAGTGAATTACCTAGTGATTATAAAGGAAATTAACATTTCGTAATTAATTATAAAAAATATAATATGACTATATTATTATTTATGTTTTCTAATATAATAAATAATAATAGAAACAATACAGATAGTTATGATGAAACAATAGAATTTAATTTACCAATATATTACTTAAAAACCAAGTATAAATTAAATAATAATATTAAGATAGATTTAGAATTACAAGATATTTCAAATCAGTCACTTTATAATAATATTATGTCAGATACATCTAATAATTCTACAAAATTAATTAATAAATGGTCTGAATATTATACAACAGATTTAGAATTTTTAAAAGATAATCAAGATTTTTTGAAAAATTATTCCTCTATTACTAATTATGACAATAATAATATTTCTGATATAGAAGATATTTTAAATGAAATAAAAAATGAGACAGGATTTTATGAAAAATATAAGTATATAGATTTAGAATATTTGAGAAATCTTAATAAATCATCATCAATATTACAAATATTAACCATATATAATCTAACTTCCCCGGTTTTAAGTTTAGCAATTCCAATTATTATGTTAATAATGCCATTTTTTATTTTAAAATTTCAGGGCTTACCTATTCAATTTACTAGTTATATTGAAACAATAATTAAATTATTTAAAAATCATATAATAGGTCAATTATTTTCTAGATTTTCAGAAGTAGATATTAGCCAAAAATTATTTTTGATATTATCTCTAGGATTTTATTTTTTTAGTATATATCAAAATATAAATTCTTGCTATAATTTCTATAAAAATACATATAAAATTCAAAATACATTATTAAATATCAATAAATTTATAGAGTTTTCTATTAATAATATAGATAATATAAGTAAATATTCAAAAAAATCATTTACACCATTTTTAGAATATAATAATAAAGTAAAGAGAGAACTTATTTTATTAAAAACAGAATTAGAAAAAATAGATTTATATAAATTAAAAATTACTCATATTACCAAAATAGGTAACATATTAAAATGTTTTTATGAATTAAATACAAATTATAAATATAGAAAATCATTAGAATACTGTGTAGATTTACATTATTACCTAGTTAATATAAAAAATATTCAAAATCATATTAGCAACTCTAAAATTAATTATTGTAAATTTAGCAATAAAATGACTACTTTTACAGATGCATATTTTGCATCATTAATTAATAATAATCCTATAAAAAATACTTATAATTTAAATAAACAAATACTAATTACTGGACCTAATGCGGCTGGTAAGACAACTTTATTAAAAACAACACTTTTTAATATTATTATATCACAGCAATTGGGTATAGGTTGCTATAGAAAAGCAACAATTAATCCTTACAATTATATACATTCATATATTAATATACCCGATACATCACAACGTGACAGCCTTTTTCAAGCAGAAGCAAGACGTTGTAAAGAAATATTAGACAGTTTGACTAATAATTCTGATAAAGAGAGACATTTTTGTATTTTTGACGAGATATATTCTGGTACAAATCCATCTGAAGCAATTGCTAGTGCTTATAGTTTTTTAAAATATTTATCTAACTTAGACAATATAGATTATATATTAACAACACACTATGTCTCTCTATGTAAATTATTAGAAAAAAATAAAAAAATTACTAATAAACATATGAAAGTTGTAAAAGATAATAATACTTATGAGTTAGATCAAGGTATTAGCAATATTAAAGGTGGGATTAAAGTTTTAGAAGAGCTAAATTATCATAAAAGTATAATAAATAATGCCAAAACTATTATTAAAAATATAGATATATAATTATACGTTTAATTATAATTTAAAAAATATATATAAATCATAATTAAATGAATTTATTTGGATTAGAAGGTATAGGATTTATAATATCGTTAGCAATGACTTTATTAGTTTCTGGTGCGATTATGTTCTATTGTTTGCGGAGATTTAAGATATTAGAAAATAGTATTGTTGAACAAGGAAAAGTTTTACAATCATTTATTATTAAATATCAAAATAATAATAATGAATTGGCATCATCTATTGCATTAAATTCTGCAATTGAACAGAGTAAATTACAAGAAACAAGTACAAATAATAAAATAGAAGTTTCTGATGATGATTCCGAATATTCTGATGATTCTTCTTCTGATGAAGAGTTAGATATTGATATTAATGAGTCTGATAAAAAAGATATAACTTTAACTACTCAAGATATAGATGTTAATCTTTTAGCTAATATGGAAAATGTAAATTTAACAGGAAAAGATGTAAAAACACTTTCAATTACAGATGTAATATGCGTTCCTTTAAGTGATGAACTCGTAGAACAATCTATTAAAGAATTTAGTATCGAAGATAATTTACATAGTAATAGTGATAGTGATAGTGATAATGAAAGTCTAAAAAGTGAAAAAATAATTGAAGAAGTTTCTCTAAGCAAACTAGAAAAACTAGAAAAATTAGAGAAGGTAGATAATGTAGATAAGGTAGATAAATTATCTAGTGATAATACTCAAAAAAAAACTTCTAATAGAAGTTTATCAAAAATGAAGGTGGATGATTTACGTGATTTAGCATTAAAAGACACATTAGAAACTAGTGAAAATTTAAAAAATATGAAAAAAGATCAATTATTAAAATTATTTAATAAAAATTAAAAATATAATTAAAATAAAATAACTAATATTTATATATGACTTCTAATATGGATTATAGGTTATTATTAATAAAAAATGCTGATACAATTATTGCAAATAATCAAAATATAGCAATTGGTAATTGTTCTAATATAATTAGCATATCAGAAAATAAACCTTTAGTACAAAATCCTTATCTTATACAAGATGTTACTGATAATTATTTACCGTTTGAAAATAGTGATTTAAAAGATAACTATTTAAATAAATATGTTTATGCGGCTAGTAAATTTACACCAATAATAAATTTAAATAATCGTAATTAAATATTTATAACTTTTAATATTATATTAAAAGTTATAATTAATATATATATATGAAAGTTTTGAGTATAGATGTAGGAATCAAAAATTTAGCTATTTGTATTTTAGAAACTACTAATTATGGTTTTGATATTAAATTTTGGGATGTTATTAACCTTTCAGAAGAAAAAATTTATAAATGTAATTGCAATATTAAAGATAAAAAAAATACAAAAATATGTAACAAACTTGCTCAATACTATAAAGATGATAATTTTTATTGTAAAACACATCTAAATTCATCAAACTATAAATTACCTACATCAACTATTACAAAATATAAATCTTTAAAAATAGATGATCTTAATGTTCTTTGTAAAGAATATGATATTGAAATTATAAAAAATAATAAACAATCAATTATACAACAAATAGAAGAATATATACAAAAAAATATAGTTAATCCTATTACAAACCTTCGATGTAATAGTATAAATTTAATAGATATAGGTAAATCAATAAGAGATAATTTAAATAAATTAGATGTTTTTATATTTACTAATATTGATTATGTATTAATAGAAAATCAGATTAGTCCTATCGCAAATAGAATGAATTGTATTCAAGGAATGATTAGTCAATATTTTATAATGAAAAATATTGATAATATTTTATATATATCTGCTGCAAATAAACTTAAATCTTTTATTGGTAAAAAAAAAACAACCTATAATGAGAGAAAAAAATTAAGTATTGTATTAACAAAAGATATATTATTAGAAAATAATATAGATAATTCCAATAAAGATAAAGTAATTGAAATGTTTAATAAACATAAAAAACGTGATGATTTAGCTGACTCATTTTTACAAGCTATCTGGTTTTTATCACAAGATAATAATACTATATTAAATTTAATTAATAAATTCAAAATATAATTTTAAATAATATTTAATTCGTATTACTTAAAATTATATGTTCTTATCTATGTATAATGAGTGATCTTGAGCCTGTTGTTATAGAATTAAATAGTAGAGATAATAAGAGTGATATAAATTTAAGTACTAAAACAGAACCTATGCTAGGTAAGCAACCATCTGTTAATTTTGGTGGGGGAATTGAATTATTAATGAATGAAAAAAAACGAGGTGGTTCTACTAATGATATTGGTCTAGGAGAATTAAGTGAATTAGAAAATGAATTAAATGATTTAAGTGTTGATATTGATAAAAAAAGTAGTGAAATATCACGTTTATCACTATTTAATAATGCTATTAATTCTCTCTCTGATACTAAAGATGATAATATTAGTATTGAAAATACTACTTCTCAAAAAGCTATCAATTTAGGTAATGATTCTTCTAATCTAGGCGAACAGACTGCTGGTAGTATTAATATTAATAAAACATGGGATGGTTATGGAAAAGTAAATCCAATTCCTGTTGTTTCTGATGAAGCAACAATGACACGAGAAGAATTAGTTAGAGAGAAATTTAAATTTTTACGCAAATTAGAAGATCTTGAACGTAAAGGTGCTAATTTAACCAAAAAATACACTATGGATTCTCCATTACAAGAGTTACAAGGAGAATACGAAATGATTATTGCTGAGAGAGAAAAAACTAATAGTGTAAAATTCCAAGGGAAAATGTTAATGGCTTGTGTTACTGGTTTAGAATTTTTAAATAATAAATTTGATCCTTTTGATCTTAAAATGGATGGATGGGGTGAACAAGTTAATGAAAATATTAATGATTATGATGAAATCTTTCAAGAATTACACGATAAATACAAATCAAAAGCTAAATTAGCACCAGAACTCAAACTTCTTTTCCAATTAGGTGGATCGGCAATTATGGTTCATATGACTAATACTATGTTTAAATCAGCATTACCCGGTATGGATGATATTATGAAACAAAATCCTGAATTAATGCAACAATTTACTCAGGCTGCTGTAAATTCTATGGGAGAATCTAATCCTGGATTTGGTAATTTTATGAATAATTTTGTTCCTGGTAATAATGATATTCCCACACCAAATATAGGTACTCCACCACCACCACTTCAAACCCAAACAGCAAAAAGTCAACGCTATACACCACCAACCAATCGACCAGATTTAACATCATCTAAAACACAGGCAGGTATTAGTATTCAAGAAAAATTCTCACCGTTTGATGAACAACAACACATTAAAACCCCTGCGCCACAAAAAAGAGCTGAAATGAAAGGACCAAGTGATATTAGCCAACTTCTATCTGGATTAAAAAGTAAACAAGTAAATGTTACTGCCGGAAATAATGAAGAACGTGATCCTAGTACTGTAAGTATTTCAGAATTAAAAGAATTAACTAGTCAAAAACAACCTAAGTCAAATCGTAAACAATCATCTAGTAAAAGTAATAATACAATTAGTCTTGATCTATAATAATTCAAAAATTGTTTTATAATTCATATATATTAAAATATAATTAATATTTTTTGATATAGTATCCATATATTTTATTATATAATAAAATATATAAGGTAACTGTTTTGCTTGTTTACAATAATTAATTCTATGATAATAACCCCAAATATACCACATACTTACTAATTTATTATTAGAATATCCGCGGCAAGTAATTATATTACTCCATTTCCATACAATTGTAGTATTATATAATTTACCTCTTTTCCAAATAATTGGATTATTATTATTATTGCTTTTACAAAAATTACAATTACAAATAAAAGTTGTCATATATTATATAATAATGTATATTATTTAAAATTGAATTATATATTATTTTATATATTTAACTATAATGACATCTACAAATTATATATTGTTAGACACTAGTTACTTTATATTTTATAGATATTATGCTTTAATTGGATGGTGGAAGTTAGCTCAACCTGAGGTTGAACTAGGTAATCCTATTGAAAATGAAATATTTGTAGAAAAATTTAAGAAAACATTTATTGAAAAATTAAAAGAGATACCAAAACGACTAAAAATTAAAGATTATAAACTTTTAGCTGGTTTAGATTGTCCAAGAAAAGATATTTGGCGAAATAGTCTATTTGATAAATATAAAGAAAATAGAGTTTATGATGATACATTTATGGGTGGGCCATTCTTTAAATTAGGTAAAGATATTCTTAAAAAATTAAATATACCAACTCTATATCATAGACAGTTAGAAGCAGATGATTGTAATGCTCTAACTTGTAAATATATTATGTCACAAATACCAGATTCTAATGTATACATTATAGCAAATGATATGGATTATTTACAATTAGCAAGTGATAAGGTTAAAATTATTAATTTACAATATAAAGATCTTACAACTAGTAAAAAATGGTCGGGAAATGCAGAACAAGATTTATTTTGTAAAATAGTTATAGGAGATAAAAGTGATGATATACCAGCTATATTTAAAAAATGTGGTCCAAAAACTGCAATAAAATATTTTAATGATAAAACTGCTTTTGATAAACAACTAGAAACAGAAAATGCATATGAAAGATATGAAAAAAATAAAAAACTAGTAGATTTTGATGAAATACCAGAAGATCTTGTTTTAGAATTTATGGTAAATTTAAATATAGAATAAATAATTTTATGTTATTATTTATTCTACCTTTTTATAGTTTTTTTAATTTTATATTTTTTTTTATTATAGTGTTTTTTAATATATCGTCTTGTTATTTTTTTCTTTTTTTTATATGTTTTTTTATTTTGCTTTCTATATTTTTTTATAGTTAATTTATATCTATTTTTTTTTGATTTACCGCCGTGTACTTGAGGTTGGCCACTAGATTCACTCATTGCAAATATTTTGGTAGGATACTGTTGTCGTTTTAATGTTTTTCTTTTGATAGTGAAAAGATCTAAAAATCCAGAATATTTATCTGATAAATGCTTAGTATATTTTGATAATATACTAGATTCTTCTTTACCTTTTTCTTTACTCATTTCTATATCTTCATCATCATAAGCTTCTTCATCGACCTCTTTTTTAAGTCTACAATTTGTAACGCTCTTTATTTTCTTACCAGGTTTAATAGGACATTGATTTTCAATACAAGTACCTAATGAACAATTAACAAATGGTTTACATACATTACAACCAAAATTATTAGTACAATCTGTTTCCATATTTTCATTTGGATATCCACATAATAATTTACAATTATTAACAATTTGTTTTTGTTTTATAGTCAGACCTCTATTTTTTCTATCACTAGACAGTTTACTACAATGCGAAATTAATTCGGTACTTTTTTCTCGAAATGTTGGTTTTTGTACTAATTTTAAATTTTTTTCATTTATTTTAAAACGTAATGTAATTTCTTCTTTTATTATTTTTTTATTTAATATTTTATCTTGTTGTTCAAAAAAATAATCAAAATATTGCACGATTTCATTTAGAAAATATTTATCAGTAAATTTTTCTTTCTTCCATTTATCCTGTATTGCACTAGGTAGACTATTTAATATATTATTATATTTAATCATTATTAATTTTTCAAATAACTCTTTTAATATTTTATTTAGCTTTTTTTGTAATTCTTCTTTATCTTTTTTTAATTTTTCTATATCTCCATCATTTTTGTCTAATTTTTCATTAATTTCATCTATTGTTTTAGATATATCATAGATCTTTTTGGTAGTATCATTATATTTTTTTTTATTTTCTTCAGTAGGTGCTTTATCAAATATTTTAATAAGATTAGGTAGTTTATCTGATTTTTCTGATTTTAAATGTTCTATTAAAAAATTAATAAAACTATTTTGTTTTCGATTACTTTTAATACTATTATTATTCAAAATATCTAATACTAGTCTAAATATTCTATTATTAATATCAATTTCAATACGGTTACTCTCTAAATAGGGAGCTAATTCTTTAGATAAGTCTTTTTCTTCTTTTTCTGTTAATTGACTATTAGAATCACCAAATAAATCATTTTTTATTTGTTTTTTTTTATTATTATAATTTTCATGAAATTTATTTTTCTTTATAGTTAAGAATTCTCTAAGTAGTTTTTCTGCATTAGGACTCTCTTTATCAATATCTTTTTTTTTTAAAAATTCACATATAAAATTAGTATTAGTTAAAGAACAATTACTTATATCACTAGTTGATTCTTTAGGATAATTTACTAAATAGTAAGCTCTCTCATCTCTTTCTAATCTACGATCTTCAAGTGTTTTATAAAAAATTTTAGCATTTTTATTATTAAATATTATTTCTTTTAATATAGTTATTGCATTATTTACTAAAATTTCTTTATTAGGAAATATTATACAATCTTTATTATATTGTTCAATTTGTTTTGGACTAAAATTTAAAGTTTTTTCTTTAAAATAAGTCGTTTCTATATACTTTTTCATTGTTGTTTTATCTATAATTTTTTCGAGATTATTTTTTGATATGTCAGAAGTAACAAAATTTGTAAAATTTTTTTTTAATTTATTATTATCATTTCTATATAGTTTATTATATAGAGGACAATAAAATTCAGTCAGTTTAGCTTTTTTTTCTAATATATTTGGTTGATTTATTATAAGTCCAGAAATATCTACTAATCCATCTATATAAAATTCAACTTTACCAACTTGTGGTAAATCATTTAAGGTTGCATATAAAAAAGGATTAATTAAATTTTTTTCTTTACATTTATTTTTAGTAGTCATCTTATATTATAATTTTATTATATTTTATTATAAAAATTATAATTTTATTGTAATTTTCCTTGCATATTAGCTTTATATAATAATTTCTGGGCTTTTCTTATTTCTTCATTAGTAATTTTTCCATCTCGATTTGCATCTACTTCAAGATGTAAATATTTATATTTTTCTGGAATTACACAAAAACGACTTTTTTCATTAAAAACTGTTCCAGATAATATAACAAATGTACCCGTTAAGAAGAGAGATAAAAGCAAATCTCTAGTACCAACAAAAGCGACAACAAAAATTAATAATTCTCTAGTTAATGTATTTCTTATAAATGCTTCTTGACTTTTACTTAAGTCAAGTACAACATATTTAGAAAATAAATTTAATATTATCATTCCTAAACCAGCTAATAGTTTACTATTATTAATAGGATGATAAAAATTATTAGCAAATTTTTGAAATATAGTTGCTTTAGCTTTTACCATTTATATATTAGCAAGATAATTTATTATTTATTGATGATATATCTATATAAAATTATAAAAAAAATAGTATAATTTTATCTAAATAATTATGAATAACTTTAAAATAATTTAATATCCTTTTTTTATAAGTATGAGCTCTTTAGTTATGTCAGCTGCCCCAGTAAATTATGAAGAAAATAATAATAATAATCAAAAAAAATCTGTTGAGATAAAAAATCAAACTTATAAAAATAAGAACTCTGAAAAAAAAATAGACAAAAATATGCTACAAGAATTATATAAATCTGATAATACTGATTCAGATTTAGATAATATGGGAGATTTTATTCCAGTTCAAAAACCAATACATAATATAAATGTCCAACAAACTAATACACATACACCACCTATACAATATAATGATAACCCTATTGATGAAAAAACATATAATACTTTACAAGATACACAAGCAAATACTATGTATCAACAGTATATTGATAATTTTAATCAATCATCACAGCCAGTTTCAACCAGAACTAATTTAGATTCTAATAGTGAATTATTAAAAAAATTAGATAATATTTTATATCTTTTAGAAGAACAAAAAGAAGAACAAAATCATTTAATTACTGAAGAATTAATTTTATATGTATTTTTAGGCGTTTTTATAATTTATGTACTAGATTCATTTGTTAGAGCAGGTAAATATGTACGTTAAACAATAATTAATACTTTATCTGATGGTAATGGTCTTTTAACATAATTATAAAAAAAATAAGCCATTGGTGATACTATTTTAGGATTTAATGATTTATTTAGTAAATATTGAGTGATAATACTATTATTACTAATATTTTCAATATTAACATAATTGATCTCAATTTTAGAGTTTTTATTTTCATCTTTAATATATTTATTTAGCGATAATATAAATCCATTTATAAAAGTTGCATTTTCACAATTTTTTACAGATGCTAATAAGTCTATTGATTGACATTCGGTTGCTTTATTATCATATAATTTATCAATTGTATAAGTAATATTATTGGTTTTATAAAAATAACATGCAATAAGTTTATTGTCTTGTAATAAACCATAAATATTATAAATATTTGCATTTATTAGAGATAATAAATTACCTTTATTCACTGTAATAATACATTCAAATTTTTCTCTATTATTATCTATAAAGTCAGTTAATATATTATAATTAATTTTGTTTATCATAATTAATTTTTGATTAATTATTTGATCAGTATTAATAGGTTTAGTATAGAACATATAAGTCTTATATACAGTTAATGGTACTATACCAGTTAGTTTTCCTTCACGTTTAAAGAGAGAAATTTTAGATTCAGTAACTTTATGTCTTTGAGTATATTCATATGTTTGAATTAATTGAGGAGCGATATTTTTCTCTCTATGTTCGCGATTTACACATAAGAAATCTACATAGTAAGCTTTAAATTTTCCAGTCTTTTTAATTGATATATTAATAGGTTTTCCAGTAATTACTCCAATAATTTCATTTTCTTGTTTTATATCAGATTTATCTTTACTATTATCTATTTTATAAATAGGATTATTATATACAGAAATAAAACACTTAGAAGTATGACCATTAAAAAATGTTTTAAAATAATTAATGGTAGGTAAATAATTAGCCTCACTATTACGATTATAGTGGTTTCTAAGTAATTTTATAATTTCAGAAATTTCATTTTCATTATAATCAAAAAAATCTCGATTAGATATATTTATAAAATTACAAAATTTATTAGACTCTGGTAATTCTTTATTAATAATACCTTTTGGATATATCCAATAAAATAAGTTATAATAATGAAAAACTGGTTGATATGCCCAAAATTTATAAGTTATTTTTACATAAAATCTAAAAGCTATAATAATTATAAAAAATAAAATTAAATAATAATAATATTCCATATTATTTAATTATTTATTTAGTATTTATATATATATGCTAGAAATTATATTAATTATTATAGCTGGATTTATTACAGGATTTTTTTCAGGAGCTCTAGGAAGTGGTACGAGTATTTTATTACTACCACTATTATCATTTCTAACAGTAATAAAAAATCATAAAACAGCTATAGGTACTACACTATTTGTCTCTTTGCCCCCACTTTCAATAGCAGCTGTTTATAATTATTATAAACATGATTATGTTAATATAAAAATTGGAATGTTACTAATGGTAATAATTACTCTCTCTGCCTGGCTAGGATCATATTATTCAATTAAAAGTAATACTCGGAACATAGCCTATATAACTAGTAGTATATTATTATTTCTTTCTATATTTTGGTTCTATTGTGGTTATACTGGTAATTATTTAAAATAAAATTGAAAAATATATGTATTTTATTATATTTTATAATAAAATATGTCAAAACGACAAGCAATTAATGAATTATTTAAACCAAATCAAGATGGTATATCTGAATGGATAAATAAAGATATAATCAGAGAATTTAGAAATGGTATATTAGATTGGGGTAATAATGGAGTATTTAGACATGGAGTGTTTCAAGGATATAATAGATATATATGGGAAAAAGATCCATTAAAAGGTAAAATACAAATGATAAGAACAGCGGGATTTAGTAGTGAACATTTATATGGTCATGAAAGACCAATTAGAGATGATATTCGTAAATTTCATGAATCAAACCCGTGCGTTGCATGTGGAGAAATACATAATATAATCATAGATCATAAAAATGACTTATATAATGATGAAAGAGTTTTAAATAAAACTACCCAAACATTTGATGATTTTCAACCTTTATGTAATAGTTGCAATCTAAAAAAACGTCAAATATGTAAAAAAACAAAAGAGACAGGTGAGAGATATAGTGCTACAAACATTCCAATCTTAGCAGTTTTTGGAATAGATTTTATTGAAGGTAGTAAACAATTTAATATAAATGATAAAAATGCAATGGTTGGAACATATTGGTATGATCCAGTTAGATTTACTAATTTTATTAAGATAGTTTTAAAATCTCAGTAAATTTATCAAAATATTCTTTATTAAGTTCACAGCCTTTAAATTTTCTATTAGTATTTTTACAGGCCAATAGTGTAGTACCACCTCCTAAAAATGTATCTAAAACAGTATCATTTTCATTAGAATGTTTTTTTATAAGTTCTTCAAACAGTTGAAGACTTTTTTGTGTTGGATGAAATCTATTTTTACCTCCTTGTAGTGGAAACATATAGATACCATTATCATATTGACTATTAAATGTGGGTTTAGACCCTTTAATACAAGTTAAGGCTATCTCTCTACAATTTGTTAAATAATTAATTTTACTATTTAAAGGCTGAGGATTAGTTTTAATCCATTCAATTAATCTGATCTGTTTAAATTTATATTTTTCTAAAATTATTTTTAATGTTTCAATCTTCCATAAATCAAAGAATATAATAAGTGTACCACCATTTCTGAGTTTATCATAGTATGATTTGACAAATTTTTCTAGTGTTTCTATTGTAAAATCATTATCCCAATCGCCATAATCAGTTTTTACACAATATTTTTTGCCATATATAGTACCATATTTTAAGTAATTACTTTTATTAGTATCATCATCTATATTATTAGCTGATTTATATTCTTCCCATTCTTGTTCAGTCTTAACTGAATCTACATTATTTTTTTCATTGTCTTTTACTTTATTATAATGAGTATTCATTCCACTTGCTCTAGAAATAATATAAGGTGGATCAGTTAAAATTAGATCTATTGAATTATTTTTTATACTAGTTAAATAATTTAATCCTTCTGTATTTTGAAAATCATAATCTATTTCACTATTTGTTATTTTCTTATTTACAACAATTTTTATTTTAGACATTCTTGTAAATATATATAATTTTATTTTTAGATCAATTTTAATTTTCAAAATGGCAACAACAAATAGATAATAAGAGTTCTATAAAATTTTTTTTATTTTTTTTATTTTTTTTATTTTCACTGTCACTCATTTTACAATTAAATAATTTATACATTACTTCATCTACTAAAAGTTGATTACTATTTTTTCTTAATAATCTAGTACAATTATTATGTAATAATACTGAATTATTAATATTCATATAAATACTTTGTATTTAATATTTAAGTTTCATAAATAATATAAATAGATAAACTATAATTATGAAGGTTTTTGTAGTGTATATAAATAGTTATAATCATATTTGATATCTTTCATTTCTATCTGAGATTGTAATATAAAACCTACTTCTCTAGCAGCAGCAAGAATTGACTGTTGTGATGACATATAAAGTTTATGTTCATTTATTCTAGTTTTTTTCTCATTATTAAATTTAAAAATTTCTTTAAATGTTACATTTGGTTGTTGTAATGTGATAGTATTAAAGTTTATATTTTTATCTTGTATAAAATTTGCTTTATAATCAAATTTATCAAAGTTTATTTCACTTTTAGTAGGTCTTGTGGATTCAATATCACAATTAGTTGCACTAGGAACTATAGGATCAAATTTACTAATATTCACTAGATGTATAACTAATATACCATTTGGTCGTAACCATTGATAACAATTTTCAAAAAATTGTCTTTTATTTTTAATATAATAAATAGTAAAATATAGACACAATATATGACTAAATGTATTTTCAGGAAATTCCATTGTGTTTAAAATATTTGATACTTTAAAATTTAAACCAGGAAAATTTAATCTGCATTTTTTAATCATTGATTGTGAATTATCAACCCCAATAGCTTTAATACGTAAATCATTTAATTGTTTAACATGATGACCAGTACCACATCCAATATCTAAAACTAAATTATTAGGTGATGGATTTGAAAAAATATTTTCTATTTCAAAATTATTTTTTGTTTCATTATGTAAAATTTTATCATATACATTAGCATAAAAATTATCATAAATATCATTATCAGTATAACGGATAAAATTTAATTTTTCATCAATAAATCCTTCCTTATTATTTTTACAAAAAAATATAATTAATACACTAATAATTAAAACAAATAAAATAATTTCTAAACTACTAATTTTATTTAATCGTTTTATAAAGTTCATCCTTATATGTATTATAGTTATTTTTTTTATATGTTTAACAATATATGAATGAAAATGAAATAAATGATATTCGAAAATCATCAGAATTTAAAAATATAACATTTTCAGAATTTTCTAGATCAAAGGTAAAACTTGAATTAATAAAAGCCATACACAATAATAATATTGAACCAGCGTGTTATTGGGCAATAGAGTTAATTTGTGCAGGTCATTATAATGATTTATGGAATTGTATTATTATATATGCAAGTAGATATATTCATATATCTAATCCTAAATTACCATTATATTTATCTAAAAGATTAGAAGGTTTTAAAAATATAGTAAATAATGGATATCAAGACAATGAATTATATTTAAGAAATAATAATGAGATACGTAAGCTTTTTGCAGAAATAATTACTATACTCTGTTACTCAAAAAAAGGGCATTGTTACGAAAATTACGCTATAAAAAACAATGATGATTTTGATATAACAAATATAACAAATAGACTAAAAGCAAATAATATAGAATATGCAAATAGTATTTATACTAATAAAGATCCTAAAGAAATTTTTATAGCTATAAACGAATTTATGTTTAATATATCAGATAATAATAAAGATAGTGTTTCAGCCTGTTATTGGATAGAATGGATACTAAAATTTGAAACAGTTTATAGACAAAAAAAAATAATTTTAGAATGTGAGAGAAGAGCTTTTATACCAGTTGAAAATAAATATCAGATGAATATTATATGGATGATATGGGAAGGAATAATAATAAAAGCTCAAGAAAAAAAAAATAATGAAAATATAATTAATGCTCTATTATCATTATTCTGTATTAGATATCGCCCATCTTCTAATAGACAACGGAAATATTTATTATATTGGGCAATTAGTGTTTTAACAGAAGAAGTTAATTATAACAATCCATTAATAAAAAATAATAATTTAATAAAAAATATAGCTAATAATATAGACTTAATTTATAAACAGATTAAAAAAAATGAAAAAACTCCAAACACAGATTACTTATTTGATGGAATAAAAGAAAATAATATAGATAAATCTATCAAAAAACTAGAAACAATGAATTTAATACTAGGAAATAATTAAGATCTTAAATTTGGATTTATACATATAGCTTCTGTTGGAAATATATTACCAGACATACATTTATCACCTTGTTTAACTTTTATACAACTTCTAAATCCTCTATCTTCTCCTATATAGCAATAACCTGATTTATTAGCTATTTTACTAGACTGTGTTCTACTAGTAGATAAGTCTGGTTTAGGTAATGGATTACCTTCTTGAGGTAAAGGTGTTGGAGGAATTGATTCTGGACGAGGCTCATTTTTTTGTATGCTAGTTACTAGTTCTTGTTCTTGAGTGTTATTTTTAACTTTTTTATTTTCACTACTATTTTTATTATAGTAAATTTTTTCAATTAAGTCAAATGGGCTAAATAAATCTTTTAACCACTGAGGTAATAAATCTAACTGGTTTAATATTGTTAAAATTATATAAGCAACTAGATATATAACTAGTATATAACGTACTATTTTAAAAATATAATCAAACATAGAAATTTTTTGTGATTCAGATGGTAAATAATCATTATCTATAGTATCGCCAATTGTAGATTTTAATGTAGTAAAAGTTTTTGTATTAGAATTATTTTTTGAAGTAAGCATTATATATATTAATTATAATATATAATACATTATAATTAAACTAAATATTATTTTTTACATATAGGAATTTTTACTGGAACATATCTGACATTATTTATTAGAGATGTATTATTTACTTGCTTTGTAATAGTTGCACCATATAATCCATTTGGATTTTTATTATAAATATTAGAGTCTGAATGTAAAGAAATACCTTGTAATGATTGAACACCAAATCTTAATCCAGGGCGACCATTTGGTAATAGTCCTTTACCCATATTAGATAATTGTTGATTACGGGTTAACCCTGAACCAGTATTACCACCAAATAATATTGCACTTTTTTGTCCACTAATTACATTACCTAATCGATTTCTAAACATATAGGCTTTTTTATTTAAAAAAGTATTTTCTAATTTAGGTGTTATACAATTTGCATTACTTATATCACTAAACTTATTACAATTATCACAATAACTGGGAAATTGTATATTAAATCGCGTTCCTGCATGATTTTTATGATCATGGGTATATTGTGTAAATGCATCACGTCGTAATGTTGAATTTATTGTACGCTGTAAATTAAAATTATTTTGTGCTAAAATAAAATTTCGTTGTGATATAATTCCACCTCCGCCACAACCAATTGGCTCAACATTATTTTTATCAACACATTCTTTATATAATAAATTACAAGATACATCTATACCACTACCTAATAAAGTGGTTATAGTTGTTCTTATATTACTCTGAGATCCTAGTGGATTAGATGATGACATTATTTTTATAATTAATATATATTATAAAATTAATTATTGCATTTCACTACTTTGTAATGGAAAAAACCATCTAAAAGATAAATAGTTTGCATCTGTATTATTAAGATTACCATCAATACTTCTTAAATTTGGTCCAGCTGCAATTATACTTTGGATTTTATTTGCACCTAATGCATATGCAAAATATTGTACCTGTGATAGATATCCTGAAAACCCACCATTTAATCCCATATATACAGGATCATAATTTTGATTAGGAACGCCATTTAATATTGTACTTCTAGTTAAAGTTCCATTTATAAATACATCTAATCTATGTTGATCTTGTCTAATTATAACATTAATCCAATGTCCAATTGGTAAATCACCAATAATAATTTTTTCATTTGGATTATCAAAAGTATTCATTACAACTGCTAAATTTCTGTAGTCATTAGATACATATAATCCTGGTGCATTATTTGGTTGCATCATACCATTTGTACCCATGGTATCACTGCCTTTGCTATAAATATGTCTCCATCTTTGTTGTTGATCTGGACAAGCACCAGGAGCACAACCATGGTTTGGTAAATCAGGCTGTTTTAAGAATATCCAAGATGACCAAGTAAATACTAAACCATCTCTTTGATCAGTTGATCTCAATATTGGTACAGCATTCGGTTGATTAGGATCAACTGGGACTAATGCTAATGTAGATCCATCTTTCATTCCATTTAATAAAATTGGATCACTAGATGGTGTAAAAATATATGATAAAATAAGAGTACCAGCTTTAAGCAATACAACAAATATAAAAATTACTAGTATAAGAAATCCTAATTTTGCTACAATTCCATTAGAATTTAAAAAATTTGCTCCACCACTCATACTTTTCTTATTACTAAATGATTCAAAATGAGCCATATTCTTATATATATTATAGAATATATTATACAATTTATTCTATAATTTATTATAATTAAATTGTTGCTGATGCTTCAGGCTGATTATTTACTAAATATGTAATACGTAATTTGTACTTGTCAAATAGTGACATACCACCACATTTTGGTCCTGCAGCATAAATATTAAAAGCTTCTTGTGGATTTAATGGTGTTGCAAAATATTGTGTATTTGATGTCCAGCCTTTAAACCCACCTCCTGGAGTTAAAATAACAGGCGCATCTGGATCAATCTTAGCAGGTGCAGGAAGAATACAAGTGCGAACTAATTTACCATCTAAATATACATCCATTGTACGATTGTTAAGACTTACAATAAGATTAACCCATCTTTGAAGTGGAAAATTATTTACATTACAAGTGGGGGCCTGGGCAGGTTGCGGACCTAATGGATGTGCTCCACCCGATCCTAAAGGTTGTTGAGTACTACCATGTGTTGGAAATGTATGAACACTAATTGATAAATTATTTTCATAAGGTGCTAAAGTAATTCTTGGATTAGCAGTTCCACCAGCACCACCTCTAACTAATAAATCTTTTGATTCACTTAATCTATAAGACCAATCACTTACATAAAACCAGACAGAGTATGCATAATTGTTAGTATGACTATTACCATGTAATTTTTTTGCAGGTATTACTAATTGTTTTGTACCAGATCTACAATGGCTTAATAATTTCGCTTTTTTAAGAAAGAGCCACCAAATAGCATATACAACAATTCCTATTAAGGCAACAGTTAATATTATTCCTAATAATCCCATAATATAATATAAGCAGATAAATTTTCTAAATTTATAAATCTATTAATAGTAGATTTAATAGATTTAATATTTTTATTTTAAAAAGTATTTATTAAATTTATTTCTTGTTTTGTTAATGTTTTTTTATAATATACTGTATTTTTTATACCTCCATAAACACCATTTGTTTGACCTGCTATTGCTTTTTGAATATTATTAAGTGGTGCAATATTTGGCGTAGAAGATACTAATTTATTATTTACAAAAATATCTAAAGTTCCCCCATAATAATTAATAATAAAGTTATTCCACCTTTGATATTCAAATTTTTTCAAAGTATATATTTTTATCATATGCTCATTTAATTCATTAGGCAGTATAGTACTAGCCCAAAATTCAATTCTATTTTTATTAAATAGAATTTTAATTAAATCATTTATGTTTACTAAATCAGTTGGTTTTGAATACGCCGTACTTATAGAAGGTGCTTGTGGAATTATCCATATCCAAAATGATAACGCATAATTATAATTCATAAATGTTCTTTCACTTAAATCACCATCTTTTCTCTCTTGCTCACTTTCAAATATACCTAAATTAATTGGATTATGTAAAGAAACAGGATTTTTAATTAATATATTACCTTGCGGCATAATTTGTTTTTGAAATAATTTATAAATAAACGGTATTAAAAATCTTAATGATATTAACACAATTTCTATTCCTATTAATATTAATGTACTATGATCTCCTTTTAATAAACCAAACTCATACTTTAAATAATTTGCAAATTGTATAAATAGACAGGGTAAATAAAATATAACTGACTTTACAAAATCTCTAAATAAATTTGGTTTTGCATCTGGATTACTGACACCAGGACTTCCTATAAACATTCCAATTAATCCTCCCATAATACCACCTCCTATAGACCACGATTTAGCTCCTATTAATAAAAATATAATTGTAAATAAACCAGCTAATCCAGCTGATGCAGTTAATTTTGTTGTTTTTTCAAAAAACATTGCTACTACACCAGAAAGAATTAATAAATTTAAAATATTTACTATTATTGTTAATGGAGCTGGCGTATAAGAGAAAAAATAAAATGATAATGCAACTAAACCTATTACTATTATATACATCATAATAACTTTAATAAATGTCATTAAATATTGTGATGATGTACTACTGTTAGGAAAATTAATGCTCCACCATTTTAGTATCCACATAGATATTAAACTAATTAATCCTAATCCTACAAAAATTATATAAAAAAATAATTTATTTTTTGTAAATAGATCCCACCATCTTGTATTTGTAGATCTTAATTTATCTTCACTATTATCTAATATATTATCTACTGATGTTTTATAATCACCTTTATATTGCATCCATGATTTACTGTTAAAATACAATGCTAATGTAACTAATAATATATATAATATCATCAAAGTTAGTAATAATTTATCATTAAATAGAACTTTGAATATTCCTGCCATATACTATATATTAATATTAGTAAATAATATTAAAAATTTTCCATAGCTGTTTTTTCTCCGTGACAATTACGACATAATGCCTCTAAATTATTAATATGATTATCACCACCATGTTCTAATCTAATTTTATGATCTACTTCAAACCATGCCGGTAATTGGCATCCACATTTACCACACTTCCAATTTTGTTGAGAAGCTATATATTTTTTTTTTGTTTCACTTACTGATCGTTTTACTTGATTATTATTACTACTACCACTATTTATCATACGTCTAAATTGTGGCGAATAATTATTACTAAATGCAGATCCTTGTGAAGATAATTTAAGAATTGGTGATAATAAATCACCACTTTCTTTATCCATTGGCATAAATTTAACAAAATTATGAGCATGAGAACATAGATCTTTTCCTTGTGAAGGATATTTTTTCATAAAAACTATAAGCGATAATCCTAAGAATCCATAAAATGCCATTTGATAATATTTTTTCCATTGTTTTATCATTTTCATATATTTACCATCATGATATATATTCATAACTATAAATCCAGTTGCTAATATTATTAATAATTCAAATTTCATATATATTTATAAATATATTTATTTAGCAATCACTCATAAAACTATTTATATATATATATATGAATACTCTATTAATAATTTTATTATTTATAATATTAATTTGTTTAACAAATACAGTTAAAGAATCTTATTCTCATCCACCAACCGTGCGTATGATTCCAGAAGGAGGAGCACGAAAAGAAGCTAATACATACTACACAGTTCCTAGTGGGTGTGTCGCTGGATGTAATAATTCTAGTGGTCAAGGGGTTGGGTCGCCCAATAGTGATGCTTGTAAAATAGGAAATTATATTTATCGTTACAGTTGTAAAAACCCGCCGCCTCCAAGTGGATTTGGAGAAAGTGGACCTAAACAACCTCCATCTCCGACAAGTAAATATATGGGTTGTTATAATAATTATCCAAGAATTCTTACTGGATGGGATCCTAATAATTTAGCAAATAATCCAGATAGAAATGAGATTTGTAAAAAAAGAGCAATGGAAAATAATAATAAATATTATGCACTTGAAAATAATAATGGATGTTTGGTTTTTGATGAAGATTCTTACACCAAATTAGCGGGACCTAGTACCATTCTGAATGGTTCAAATTGTAGTGCAGATTATGGGAAAAATAAAATATGCTGTGGTCAACCCTCCACCGAGGCTGATTTAGCAGGACATGTGCGTTCTTGTCCAGAAGAATATCCAATTTGTACTGATTATATAGCAAATAAACATATGGGAAAGTGTGTAACGGAAGCCCGAAGTAAAGCTCGGGTCAAACCGCCGACTACTAATAATATTGAAAAACATGCAGAGGATTGTATTGGTGGAGGTGAAGTATCAGTACATCAAATTGAATATACTACATTTCATCCACCTCCTCCTCCACCACACGCCCCATGGAATATAGATTCACATATATCACATATACAAAATCCTATAATGGGATACGGTGAATTTAATGATCCTTTACCATCAGTAAATGCTATATTTTTAAAAAGAGAAAATCCTAATATCCATTAAATCCGGCTCCAGCTCCAAATCAATAAACAAATAAATTATTAAATAAATAATTAGTTATACATTATGTTGTACAGGATGGCAACAAACTCTTAACTGTAGTGGACATGGACCTCTTGATGAAAATTCACAATTTTTACAACAATCTACACATGGTAGTCATAAATGTAATGTTGCCTTAAGTCCTCTATTATCTGGTTATTGTATTTGTAAAGATGGTAGTAAAAAATATTTTAATTGTGGTGAATTAGGTGGTCAAGGTCAACCACAAAATTGTGATGATGCCTGTAAAGGAGTAAGTTGCCAACCAAAATCACCATTAACCCAACATATTGGTAATTTAGCAAATCCTATTTTAGGAACCGGCTCTTGGAATACTCCTTTACCAGTACAACATGCAAAATTTATAACTAATAAAACAAAATAAATTATATTTTAATAATATATATGAAATATCTATCTCTTATATTATTATTATTATTTATAACTATAGTATCTAGTTTTACTGGTTGTTGTAATTATAGAGAAGGTTTAGATGCAAATAAAGTTGGAACAGCAAAAGGTGCATGGGGAGGTAGTTGTGCTTGTCCAGATGGACAAGTATATCAAGTAAGTGACAATTCTACCTATGGAAAAGAATTAGCCTGTTATGGAGGTATTAGTGGTCCAGTTAATAAAACTACTGGACCATGGAGTGGCAAAAGTGTTACATGTGCGCCAAAATCACCATTAACTCAACCAAAACCACCATTAACTCAACATATAGGTAATTTAGCAAACCTGGTTTTAGGAACTGGTGAATTTAATACTCCATTACCATCAGTAAATGCTATATTTTTAAAAAGAAAAAATCCTAATATACCATTAAATCCGGCTCCAGCTCCAAATCAATAAACAAATAAATTATTAAATAAATAATTAGTTATAGATAAATTATTTATTTTAGTTATTATTTAGTTTTTTTAAATCTTTAATTAGTAAATCAATTGGTATAACTCGTGTTGCATATGTTGAATTAAAACAATATTTGATGATTAAATTTGATATTTTTACTTTTAAATTAAGTGAATATTGATTACTATTGGTAATTATATAAATCATATAACACATAATAAAGCCATATACATCCACATTATTAGAATATATTTCAGAAAAATATTTATTATAATTAAATAACATAGTTTTAAAATTAAAAAATTTATCTACTACTTCTGTGCAATAATTTACAATCCAGTCTGTTAATAATTCAGAAATATTAATCGCATCTAATGGAATATTCCATATCTTAAGTATTAAATCATTAGGAAGTAATTTAAATATTCCTGGTATTAAAAATGTTTTAAAAAATTGTTCATGTCCCTGATTACCTATATTATAATATGTATTATATATTTCTCTTATTATATCTGATTTCTTTTCTCTACTAGTATCATATTTAATATTATATTTAATAAAATATTTTGTTAAATTATCTATTATAAAATTATCAAACAATATTCTACTAAACGGACTATTAAATTGTATAGCTCTATTAAATAGTATATTTGGAACTATATTATTATTTGTACTTATTCCCATTTCTCCAAAATCTATTATTTTTATTTTCCCATCTTTGTAAAGAATATTACTACTTTTAATATCAAAATGATAAATTTTTAATTTATTCATAGGAATAATACCATTTAATAATAATTTTTGTAGTAATAAATTTAATTTATCAAAAGATATAATATCTAAGTTAATAATATTGTCTAAATTAACCCCCCCATATGGCATATTAATAATTTTAAATTTATTTAAATTACTATTTATATTATTAGTATTATAACCAGATTCTTCTAATGACGTACATTTACTAAAATTTTCTTTATCTTTACTAGTTAATTTATCTGGTATACAAGTTGAAATATTAGATAAAAGAAAATAATTGGTATAATCAGGAATTTTAGATAGTAAATTTTTAACATTTTGTAATGTATCCCATTCAACATTACTATTTTCTACAAAAGATAGTTTACTAATACCATCTGTACGAGTTTTATTATAACATTTTAATGCTGGACTAAAAACACATCCATAACCTCCACTATCAATTACTTTACCACCTTTTTTTTTAGTTTTTCGATTATTTTTCATATTTATATATACTAAGATTTTCTATAAACATTAATTGTTATAATAATTAAGAATAATAGTATACCAAAATATACATATTGTTCACGTCGATTATTATTAATTTTAAATTGTTTTTCACAATTTTCATAATGTTTATAATATTTTTCAAGACTTTCAGATAATGTTAATTCTTCATAACCTAAATTTTTATTTATTTCATTATGAATAAAATAGACCCATTTTATAAATGATTCTCTAGAATCTAAATATGGTGTTACTGGGTATTTATCTAGTAATTCACTGAAATAATTACCAATATTTTCTATAGGAATAAAGATTGGTAAATTTTCAATAAAATCATAATATTTTTTTTTTACAGTTTCATTTGGTTTTAATGGATATGTTAGTGATATTGTATGTAAAACAAACCAATAATGCGGACCCCATACTTTTGGATTTAAACTCATTACATTAAATAAATATAAAAAGATAACTAAAATAACATATAACGGCTAGATGATAAAAGAATATAATTTTTGTAATAACTGTGGCAAACACGGACATTTATTTCACCAGTGTAAAAATCCTATTACTAGTATTGGAATAATTGTATTCAATAATAGTGATGAACTTAAATATTTAATGATAAGACGTAAAGATAGTTTAGGCTATGTTGATTTTATGAGAGGAAAGTATCCTTTATTTAATAAACGATATTTATTAAATATAATTAATGAAATGACTATAACTGAAAAAAATAATTTATTAGTAAAAGAGTTTGATCAATTATGGAATGAATTATGGGGAGATCATATTGGTGTTCAATATAGAGGAGAAGAAAAAATATCTAGAGAAAAATTTAATTCATTAAAGGTAGGTATTAAATTACAATCAAATGAATATAATTTAGAATCATTAATAAATGAATGTGAAAATAGTTGGAATGAACCAGAATGGGGATTTCCAAAAGGTAGACGGAATTTTCAAGAAAAAGATTTAACTTGTGCATTAAGGGAATTTGAAGAGGAAACTGGTTGTAATAAAAATAGTTTAAAAATAATTTATAATATTATGCCAATTGAAGAACTATTTACAGGTTCAAATTACAAATCATATAAACATAAATATTTTATAGCATATATGGATCATGTAGATAATAATTTAAAAAATTATCAAAAAACTGAAGTAAGTAAAATAGAATGGAAAACATATAAGGATTGTATAAATTATATTCGACCATATAATTTAGAAAAAATAGATACACTTAGTCGGGTAAATCATATACTGCAATCTTATAAGTTTTTTTAATATAAAACATTAATATTATATTTATATATAAATGGCATCAAAAGTTGATTCAAATAGTCAAATTAATAATTTAGAATTAGAAGAGAGAGAGATATGGCAAAAAGATGAATCTAGGTTAAAATATTTATATCCTAGTTTAAATGATCCATTATTTAATAAAAAAATAGCAGAAAAACGTGAATTTAATGATACAAAATATAGTGGTGAAATTTTAGATGTTAGAAAAGAAGCAGAGCGTCTCTGTAATAGTGAATTTGAATTATCACCTCATCAACAATTTGTCAAAAATTTTTTATCATTATATACACCATATAATAGTTTATTATTATTTCACGGATTAGGATCTGGCAAAACTTGTTCGGCAATTGGTGTTGCAGAAGAGATGAGAGATTATATAAAACAGATGGGAATTAGCCAACGTATTATAGTAGTTGCATCACCTAATGTACAAGATAATTTTAGACTTCAATTATTTGATGAAAGTCGATTAGAATTAGTTGATGGTTTATGGAATATTAAAAGTTGTGTAGGCAATAAATTATTGCGAGAAATTAATCCATTAAATATGAGAGGATTATCTCGTGTTCGAGTAGTAAGTTTAATAAAAAATTTAATTAATAGTTCTTACTTATTTATTGGATATACAGGATTTGCAAATTTTATTGAAAAACAGAGTTTTGTTCCAGGCGAACTTAGTATTAATCGTGAAAAAATTATAAAACAAAAATTAAAACAAGTATTTGAGAATCGACTAATTATAATAGATGAAGTACATAATATACGTTTTACTGATGATAATAAACGTAAGCGTATTGCTTCAGAATTAAAGAAATTAGTAACTAATGTAGATAACTTAAGATTATTATTTTTATCAGCAACTCCATTATATAACACATACAAAGAAATTATTTGGTTAATAAATATTATGAATCTAAATGATAAAAGAAGTACAATTGAATTAAAAGATGTTTTTGATCAAGATGGAAATTTTTTAGATAATGAGGAGGGAAAAGATATTGGACAAACATTATTAGAGAGAAAAGCTACTGGGTATGTTTCTTTTGTAAGAGGTGATAATCCTTATACTTTTCCATATAAAATTTGGCCTGATCAATTTGCTCCAGAAAAATCTATTAAAAATATTATTTATCCAAGAATTCAAGTAAATAGTAAAGATGTTCGGGAGCCTATTCAATTTTTATCTCTCTATATGGTCTCTATAGGAGGATATCAAGATATTGGTTATAATTATATTATAAATAAAATGTCTAGCACCGAAGATTTTAATATTGAGAAAATGGAACAGTTAGGATATATACAATTAACAAAACCATTAGAAGCATTAAATATTATATATCCAAATAGAGATATATTTGATAATGGAATTGATGCTACTGTCGATATTAAAAATCTAGTTGGAAAAGAAGGACTAAATAGTATAATGACATATAAAAAAACAATTTCACCACCTAGTATTAATAACTTTAAATATCGTGATGAAATATTACAAGAATATGGTCGTATATTTGCTCCAAAAAATATCGAAACCTATAGTGCTAAAATTAAAGCTATTACTGATAATATATTAAATTCAACAGGAATAGTATTAATTTATTCACAATATCTGGATGGTGGTGTAGTACCAATTGCTCTAGCATTAGAAGAAATGGGTATTACAAGATATGGATCAACATCATCTCTTTTTGAAAAACGACCTATTGAAAATCTTGATTTAAAAACATATACAAATACTAATTCAAAAGATGGTATTCCAGCAAAATATATTATGATAACAGGTGATAATAAATTATCACCAGATAATATAGGGGAAGTTAAAGCAGCTACACAAAAATCTAATATAAATGGAGATAAAGTAAAAGTCATTCTTATCTCTCAAGCAGGATCAGAAGGATTAGATTTTAAATTTCTTAGACAAGTTCATATATTAGAACCCTGGTATAATTTAAGTAGAATAGAACAAATTATTGGACGTGCTGTTAGACATTGTAGTCATAAAGATTTATCATTAGAAGAGAGAAATGTGCAAATATTTTTATATGGAAGTGAACTTGTTGATAATATAATAGAACCAGCAGATTTATATGTTTATAGATTAGCAGAGCAAAAAGCAATTAAAATAGGTAAAGTAACCAGAGTTTTAAAAGAAATATCAGTAGATTGTTTATTAAATAGTGAACAGGCTAATTTTAGTGCTGAAAATATGAAACTTATTTTAAAACAAAAAATATCTGATGGTAAAATTATAGATTTTCAAGTTGGCGATAAACCTTATACCTTACAATGTGATTTTCAAGATACGTGCATGTATAAATGTAAGCCAGACAATGCAATTGAAGATATTAATAGTCTTACCTATACAAAAAATTTTATAGAAATGAATACTGATAAAATTATTATAAGAATTAAACAACTAATGAAAGAAAATTATTTTTATAAAAAATCTAACTTAATAAGAGAGATAAATATTATTAGACAATATCCATTAGATCAAATTTATGCTGCATTAACTGAATTAATAGATAATAATGAAGTGATAAGTGATAAATATGGAAGATATGGTAAACTTATTAATATTGGAGAATATTATTTTTTCCAGCCAATTGAATTAAATAATGATAATATATCATTGTATGATCGAAGTGTTCCTATTCCATTTAAACATCAAGGTATAAAAGTAAATATAAGTGATATAGCTAATATTTCTCAAAGTAAAACACTTGCTATTGCACCAAAATTAGCTGATATTATATCTGAATCTAGTGATATAAAAACAAGTCAGGTTGAAAGTAAAATAGAAGAAGTTATTAAATCAGCAGAAACGATAGATGAACCTACAAAAGTTCCTCTTAGACCAGAACCGGAGTCATTGCCAGGAAAACGATTAATTGATAAAATGTTAGCTGATTATAATAGTGCAATGACTAAACAAATTATTATTAGAGGCGATAAAGATGTATGGTATAAATACTCTTATTTTATATTAAAAGAATTAGAAGAAATAGGTATAAGTAAAGAAATACTTGATGATTTATTAATTAGTCATATGGTTGAAATGAATTTATATGATGATCTAGTTAATATATTAAATTATCTATATTTTAATAGTGATTTAAATGTTTTTGAAAATAAAATATTAAATTATTTTAATAATTATGAAATTAAATATAGAGATCTAACCGGTATATTATTACCTGGATGGAATCCTAAAACAAAAAAACCTATATTTAAACTATTAATTAAAAATAATGTAGAAAAAATATGGAAATTAGGTGAATCAGAAGACTATAATGACTTTTTACCAAAAATAAAAGAAGATATTATCCCTAAGTCTCAAATAAATAATATTTTTGGATTTATAAGTAATTTTAAAAATACACTAATGGTATTTAAAGTTAAAGATAATAAACCTGGTAATACTGGTGCTAGATGTGATCAAGGAGCTAAATTAACTGCTGAAAAAATAAATGAATTACTAGATAAAAAAGAATATTATACAGAAAGTGTAATAAAAAAGCGATCTTCTGCATATTTATGTGTTTTACAAGAATTTTTACTAAGAATAAATGATTATAATAAAAAAGATAATAAACGGTGGTTTTTAAGACCAGTAGAATTTATTTTTTATTCTAGTTAAAATATTAAAAATTGAAATTAAATATAGTATATATTATATATATATACTATATGGAACTTGAATCTGAACCTAAAATTACTAAAACAACATCACGTAAAAAACGACGCGATAATGGTTTATATACACAAATGATAATTAATAGAAAAGTCTTTATATTAATGAAAAATATTGGATCTAATATAAAAGCAATTATGTTAAAAATGATAAATGGTGATATTGCAGGTAAATGTATTAAAGAGGGATATATTAAACCAAATAGTATATCAATAATTACTCATTCAAATGGTATACAAGAAAGTGATTATATTAAATTTGATGTAGTTATAGAATGTTTAGTTTGTAATCCAGTTGAAGGACAAAATATTTCTTGTAAAGTAGTAAATATTACAAAAGCAGGAATTAGAGCATCTATAGACGATGACAATAATCCATTGGTTATATTTATTGCAAGAGACCATAGTTATCTTAATAAAAATTTTTCAAATATTAAAGATGATCAAGAAATTATAGTAAGAGTAATTGGTCAAAGATTTGAATTAAATGATAAAAATATTTCAGTAATTGGCGAACTAGTTGAATCAAAGAATAAACCACAAAAGATTTCTATTAGTAAAAAAAGTAAACCTGTTGATATAGATATTGCCCAAATAGAAGAATCCGAAGATTAAAGTAAATTAATTTAAAGTTATATAATATTATATATTATATGAGTGATATAGAATGTTTACAAAAAATAAAAGATCTAGTAGAACAATATAATAAACAACAACAATTAGATATTTTGAAAATTTTTATTAAAGATTCTGTTAATATTAGTGAAAATTCTAATGGCACTTTTATTAATCTTACTGATATACAAGATTCAACTATTAAAAAAATTCAAGAATATATAAATTTTATTAATATTCAAAATATTAAATTAATAGATATTGAAACAACTAGAAAAGATATAGAAAGTAGTTTTTTTGATAAAAAAAACTCCTTAAATCAAGTGAAAAATTACTAGAATAGATATATTTTAACAATTTAAATATATATTACAATATATATTTAGATGACAAATATTATTAATGAAAAATATATGCTAACTAATGAAAATATTATTAAATTATTGCCTAATATTAATAGTAATAATAATAGACAATCTAATAAAGTAAACCTAAATAAAATTATTAATAATAGGGATGAGTTATTTTGGATAATTTATAAAATAGTTGAAGGAGAATATAAATATGAGACTAATTGTAATTTTAAAACTGAAAAAGATTTTAAAATTAAATGTATTGAAGATTTACGATTAATTAAAACTAAATTAAAAACTTATAAATTATGTTTAAATAGAGTAGAAGATCAATTACTAAATCATAAAAAGATTAATCTAGAAGCATTTTTTGCATTATCACTATTATTTAGTTTAAATATTTTTTATGTATGGAATAATAAATTTTTTGAATTTAATTGTAATGAAAATAGTGATATTTATATTATAAATAATAATAATAATATTATTATAGAAGATGATAATAAAATAGAATTTTACAAAAATAATTTATTTTATGTAGAAAATTTAAATAAACCATTAAAAAGTATTACTAGTTATTCGAAAGATCAACTAATAGATATTGCAAAAAAATTAAGTATTGATAATATTCCATCAAAAATTACTAAGAAAGATATTTATGAAAAAATACAAACCAAAATGTAAATTATATGATTATTAATAAGAAAATTGATTTATAAATATATTAATTTATATATATAAATGACTTCTACAGTTAAATCTACATCATTAACACAAGAGACTGTAATAAATAAATATTTAGAAACCAAAAATACTCTAGATGAAAGTACAAATCCAGAATTAGAAGTTCGATTTGGTACTAGAAATATTGGAAAAATTTCAAAAAATAATTTTGATAATACTATAAAATTTTTATTATCTAAAAATTATAATTTTACACCAACTAATAAATACTATTTAACTATTAAAGTAGATGATATTAGAGTAGAAATAGATAATATAATTAATATCCAAAATTATTGTAAAACTAATCAAATACCAGAAGACTTTCAACAGCAAGGATATAGTTTTACCGAAAAAAATTTATATCTAATTGATGGTAAAATTCCAGCAAGATTTAATTTAGATTCATTTAATTTCAGAATTAATTATTCAACTGAAAAAAATATAATGCCTAATTCACCTGAAATTTCTGAACTTATTAGTAATTGGCAATCAAAAAAAAAATTTAATAGACTTATTGATCGGTATACCCTTATACACAAAGATATTCCAATTAGAGTAGATTTAAGTATTGTAAGAGAGAGTAATAGTAATAATAGTATTAGTGAATCTAATATATTTAAAATGATTCCAAAATATGAAATTGAGTTAGAAGTTTTAAATGATAAAGTATCTGATTATAATCTAGAAACTTTAAATAAAATGGTAAAGACTGTTAGTAAATATGTACTTTGTGGATTACAAAATACTAACTTTCCTATATCTTATCCTGATATAACAACAGTTGGTAAAAACTATTTAGAATTAATTAGTACTAGACACGAAGATATAAAACCTGGGGATTTTATAGGATCATCATCAGTTACTCTACAAATTTCTAATATTACTGAAAATAATCCAAATAGTAATATAGTTAATATTAAAAAGAACTTTACTGTAACTGATAAAGCTGATGGAGATAGAAAATTATTATATATTAATAATATTGGAAAAATTTATTTAATAAATACTCAAATGGCTATAGAATTTACTGGTGCAAAAACTGATAACGACGAACTATTTAATACTTTGTTAGATGGTGAACATATTATTCATAATAAATTAGGAAACTATATTAATTTATATGCCGCTTTTGATATTTATTTTATAAATAAAAAAGATGTAAGAAATTTAGAATTTATAGGAAGTAGTAAATCTGAATTACCAACTAATTATAGATGGAATCTACTAGATAACTTATTAAAAATACTTAACCCTGTATTAGTTAATTCTGATTTGCCATCGCCAATACGAATTCAAATGAAACGTTTTTATGATATAACAGAAACACAGTCTCTATTTGTTGCTTGTTCATTAATTAATGAACAAATAAAAGCTAATCAGTATGAATATAATACTGATGGGTTTATCTTTACACCAAAAAATTTTGGGGTTGGTATGACTGAAACCGATAAAAAAATTAAAAATTATAAACATACTTGGGAATATTCATTTAAGTGGAAACCGGCTGAATATAATACTATTGATTTCTTACTAACTACAAAAAAGACTAAAACAGGTAACGAGTTTGTAGGAAATAAATTTGAAGATGGAATGGATACTAAATCAGTAGATCAATTACTTCAATATAAAACTGTTATACTAAGAGTTGGTTATGATGTTAATAAGCACGGATTTGCAAATCCTTGTCAATATCTTATTGATGATGAAATTCCATTAGGAACAGACTTTGATTCTGAAGATAGATTTAAACCAGTCCAGTTTGTTCCATCAAATCCATATGATCCTGATGCAGGAATATCAAATATTGAACTTAGTTTAGATAATATGAATGAAAAACAGATGTTTACAGAAGAAAATGAAGTAATTGAAGATAATACAATTGTTGAATGTCGATATGATATTACACGTCCAAAAGGATGGAGATGGGTTCCTTTAAGAGTTAGATATGATAAAACAGCCGAATATAGAGCCGGATATAAAAGTTATGGAAATGCTTATCACGTTGCACAAAATAACTGGTATAGTATTCATAATCCAATTACACTAGAAATGATTACAACTGGTGAAAATATACCTAATGAACTTTCACAAGATGATATTTATTATAATCAAGTTAAAGGACCTAAAAAAACAAAGGCATTACGAGACTTTCATAATCTATATGTAAAAAATAGATTAATTAGTAATGTATCAGATCCAGGTAATACTTTGATCGACTATGCTGTAGGTAAAGGAGGTGATATACCTAAATGGATCTCTGCAAAATTATTATTTGTATTTGGTATTGATTATTCTAGAGATAATATTAGAAATCCAGTTGATGGTGTTTGTGCAAGATATTTAAAATATAAACAAAAATTTGAAGCGATACCAAATGGATTATTTGTTTATGGAAGTAGTAATAAAAATATTAAAGATACATCAGCTATATTTAGTGATGTTGGAAAAAAAATTACAAATGCGATATTTGGCGTAGGATCTAAAGAAAATTTAGGTAAAGGAGTAACTAAATCATATGGGATTGCTAGTGAAGGTTTTAATATTAGTTCAATTCAATTTGCAATTCATTATATGTTTGAAAATAATCAAACACTTCATAATTTCTTAACTAATATTGCTGAATGTACAAAAATTGGTGGATATTTTATAGGTTCAAGTTTTAGTGGTAAAAAGATATTTAATCTTCTTAATAATATTAAAATTAATGAAACATATACATTCTTTGATAGAGATAAAAAAAATAAACTTCTTGAAATAACTAAACAATATGATAATAGTGAGTTTAGTGATGATATTAGTTCATTGGGTTATGCTATAGATATATTTCAGGCATCTATTAATAAAACAATTAGAGAATATCTAGTAAATTATGATTATTTAACATCTGTTATTGAGAATTATGGTTTTGTACCACTAACAGTAGATGAATTAAAATCTGTAAATTTTACTGAAAGTATAGGTTCTTTTGAACAATTATATAAACAGATGCAAAGTGATATTAAAAGTCGGAAACTTGATCAAAATAGTGTAGGAGATGCATTTAAGATGACAAGAGAAGAACGAGATATATCTTTCTTAAATAATTATTTTATATATAAAAAAGTTAGAAATGTAGATATTAGTGATATCAAAAATGCATTAATTAAAAGTTCAGAAGCAGAACAGGTTGAAAGTGTAAAACAGTCTTTGCAAGCAGCAGAAGTAGTTAAACAGACAACAGAACAGATTGAAGATGTTATAGAATCTGCTGAAAGTATTGCTTCAAAGCCAGTTACTTCAATTAAAATAAAACCAATAAAATCTAAACAACCGAAATCTACTAAGCTTTAAAAACAATATAAATGGAATTAATAATAATATATTAACGTTATGAGTTATTTTTTATTACCAAATATAATTAATACTATATCATCAGAAGATGTAGAAATAAAAAAAGATTTAGATCATTATACAATTAGTAAATCATTAGCTAGATATTTAAATTCTATGAAAACGCAAATCGATAATTATACAAATGAATGGGATCAATATAAAAAATATACTAATCCATATGAATATATACATACACAAATTCCTTATTCTAAATTATCGGTTTGTAAACTTAAACCTTTATCTAGATCATTTTATAAGCTAATAGAAATATTTAATATTTTTAATATAGATTTTAAATCAGATCCTATTACTAGTTTTCACTTAGCAGAAGGGCCAGGTGGTTTTGTTGAAGCATTAATTACATATAGAGAAAATAATAATACAATCAATAGTAAAGATATTTATTATGGAATGACACTAATAAATGATGAAGACGAAAATATACCAGGATGGAAAAAAAGCAAATATTTTTTAAATAAAAATCAAAATGTCAAAATTATAACAGGAAAAGATAAAACTGGTAATTTGTTAAATGTCGATAATTTATGGCATTGTTATTATAATTATAATAATAGTATTGATCTAATTACAGGCGATGGTGGATTTGATTTTTCTACTAATTTTAATCAACAAGAACATCTATCAGTAAATCTAATATTTTGCCAGATTATATATGCTATTGCAATGCAAAAAAAAGGTGGAATGTTTATCTTAAAAATTTTTGATATATTTACACAAATTACAGTTGAACTATTATATATTTTATCTAGTTTATATGAAAAATGTTATATAGTAAAACCACACACTAGCCGGTCTGCTAATGCTGAAAAGTACATTATATGTAGAAATTTTAAACTAGATAATACTTATGATTTAATTAAAAAATTTAGTGAATTATTTACTTGTTTAGATGATAAACCAATTTGTAAAATTCTTAATATACAAATACCTTATTTATATATAAATAAGATAGAAGATATTAATGCTATTTTAGGTCAACAACAGTTAGAAAATATATTATCTACCTTAAATATTTTAGATAATAACAAACCTGATAAATTAGATACAATTAAAAAAAATAATATACTTAAATGTATTCAATATTGTATAAAAAATAAATTACCATATCATAAAAATATTAATCAACATAATATGTTTATTCCTACATAATTAAACATATAATTAATTTACTATAATCTTGATCTAGAGAGAAATTCTTCTAACATTGGATTCCATTCTCTCTCTAAAATCTTTTAAATATTTTAACATATGAAATCGTCCTATTAGTATATGGGTTCTATATTTTTTCCATTTATCTTGAATATATTTAACAACCTAATTACCACAAGTAATTTCTCTCCTAAAATTTAAAATAATCTTAATAATATCATCTGGTAAACTATCCCAGTTCATATTATTATATAAATATTTTCTAAAAATCTTCATGTTTTAAAACAACATAACACTGATCATTTACTGTATCAGGCAAATGACCTTTTATTCGTTTATTTATCATTTGAAAAGGAATATTAATCTCTTTTATACCACCATTATCTACATAATCTTTTAAAATTACAAATAATTCTTTTACTGGCTCATACTGTATAGTTAATTCTAATTCTGTTAATTTACTAATAATTTTATGTGCCTCTATTTGTCTCTCTTTCCGATTTCTTAAAATAGGTTGTTTATTTTTCTTATTTGTCATTTATTATTATCATTTATTTTCTTTTAAGTTTTTTAGATTTTCTTTTTTTATATTTTTTTTTTCTTGTTTTCTTAATTTTATATTTATAAGTAGATAACTTTCTACGATTTTTTAATAAAGATCCTCCTTGTTGTAAATAAGAAACTATTAATGTATATATTTCATTTATAATATTTAGATTAACTGTTCTTGTTTTATTCACTAAATTTTGAATTTCTGCAGATAAAGTTACTGCAATTATACCTTCCGTTGCAGAAATTCTATTAGAGAGAATATTATATAGATTAATCCATTCTTCTACGCAATTAGGATTTGTTTTGTTTTTTGTAAAAAATACCATAAATATTATACCAATTGTTCCACAATAACCAGGATTATTTGTATCACTACCATAATTTAATGGTAATTCACCTGTTACTTCTAAATAATTTTGAGTTACATCTTCTTCTCTATTATATATCTTAAATGGTAAATTAGCTTTACCATTTGCATCAAAAATACTCCATCCATTTACTAGATATGGATTTTTTATAACTATAATAGAATGTGCATTATTTCCAGGCTTTTGAACATTAATTCTAGCAATATCTGTTTGACTGCTAATCTGAGATAATATACCTCCTCTTCTCTCAAATCTTTCTATACCTATACGAGTATTTGGACCACTAGAAGCATCTATTGTTATTTCACTGTTTTGCGCTAATAATCTTTCGATTTCCAAGATTTTATGATTACATTTTTAAAATATATCAACCCTAGACATATATATAATGTATATATTATATAATTATTATTATGCAAATGGTAATGGTGATTGATATGCCCCTGTTCCAATTATAGTATTTAATACTTGATTTATTCTTTTTTGTCTTGGATGATCTGGTGGAATAATTGGTATAATAGTATTTGGTTTTTCTGGTGGAGTACCAGGAGGAGGAGGTGGAGTACCATGAGGAGGTGGCGGAGAACCAGGTGAAGGTGTAGAGCTAGATATCTTTTCATAAAAGCAATTTTTATCCCAATATATCTTATTACCTTTTAATACTCCAGAAATTTTTATACCATTCGCCCAGGAACCAGATATTCCATCTCCATCTATTATTGCATTACATTTACCATTTCTAGATAAAAGTGTAGGATCTAATGGTGTCATTTCAACTTTATTACCATCTACTTTAAATACAATTTTTTTATTAGTTTCCAATGCTGACCATCCTGGACAAGGCATTGTTTGCCAAGTTCCATTAAAGTAAGATGCTGAAACTAAACTTCTAGAACAAATACCAGCTACTGGAAATCCTGTAGATAACCCATTTTTATTTTTACTAAATATTCTACACGGTTTCAACCAATCTTTTGATTTATTATCATATAAATAACCTATACAATTAGCTCTATTATTACACTCACCTGCACAATCTGCTTCATTTGAATGTGTAAAATATTCTCCTCTAGTTGGTTTTATAACAGTTGCAAAATCACTAGATGTATTATTTAATTTATAACCACCAACAGAACACGTTGGAGAAATTCTAGAACAAAGTAAACCTGCTTTAGTAGTATTTTCTCCTACAGAAGTAGCGCCACTATATATATTACATTTTTTCATTACATCTTTTGATGCTCGATCAAATGAAACAGCAAAACATCCTCTCTCTGGAGTACATTCATTTTCGCAAGCACCAATATTACTATGTAAATATCCTGCAGTAGCTGTAACTGGAATTGTTGAATTAGGTTGTGAAATAAAATTTCCATTACCTATACAAATATCAGGAAGTGGTGTTGGTTTAATATTTGGATCAGAATGTGTAAAATCTGTTAAACCTACTGTATTATCTAATCCTTCCCTAAATTTTGATGTAACTATGCAAAATAATATACTTAAAATTATTAAACATAATAAAATTAATAATATACTTTTTATATTAGTTAGATTGTATAATGTCATATATATATATATTTAATAAATATTTTTGTTTCTGGAAGAAAAAATCCTCTATTTGTATAATGATTTCCTCTAGGACTGGTATGCAATGATGATGTTAATTTACAATCAATATTATTACTAACAAAACAGTTATGATAGTCTTTTCTTTTATCACTTTCTTGTAAATCAAAATATGACATCCAACCTTTATTTTTACTATTAGGATATGTTTTCTTAAATAATTTTTTACAATCATCTAAAGATGAAACTACATTACTCACGTGATCATTGCCTCCTGCTACTGCATAACATTCTTTTGCATTTGGTAAATTTTTCCAATTTAATGTGGAAACTGGTGGTACAGGAGCTATATTTTATGGTAATAGATTAGGTCCAGCGTTACCTCCTATACCAGTATGATTTTGTATTTTCCCTACTCTAATATTTGATAATGATTTCTGGGTTTTTTCTGGATAACTAAATAATCTATAAATAACATCAAGATACCCTATATTTTCCATATTTTCTATATTTGTTTTTGATTTATTAACTAGACAACTAATTATAATAATTATAAATAATAAACAAAATAATTTATATAAAAAATTTTTTATATTTTTATTCATAGTTATATATTACAATAATAAAATAATATATAATCTAAATTCCTCGACCATACGGTGGTAGAGCATCGCTTACTTTTAAAAAGCATACAGTTGTTCTTCCAGTGCCACCGGAAGGTTCTCTATTTCCTATACCATTTAATCTTGATCTGCTTCGAATAGATGATTGATAACTAAAAGCATTTAATATATTTTGTGAACAAGCAGCTATTCGCTGATATTTATTTTTGACAAAATATGGTGCTTGACTTCTGTATGCATCTCCTCTATATTTAACTGGTGTAGCTCCAGGAAGTGTTATTACCTTACTATTCTGTTTACCAGCAGTTAAATAAACATTCATTCCTTTACCAGCTACATTGGCAAATTTTATATCGTTTCCTTGAGCAAAATCATTATTATTAGTTATAATTGTATTATATTTTGCTTGTAAAATTCTTGTACTACTATCTACAGCACCTTGTTTAGCAAAGAATGGATTATTTGGTTTAAAAGTAATAGGTACTTGGCATTTATCCATTTCATTTTTATAGTGACAACATGCAGATGGATCTGATACGCAATATGTACTATTAAATGCTTGAGATCCTACTCTATTCCCATTCTTATCTATAGTATTCTCAGCATAAACCCAATTTTGATTAGAAGGAGGTAATTCTTGGTTAAGTGGTTTACCATTTTGCATAAATAATTCATTCGATTTGCCTAGCATTGTATTTGCAGTACTTAATAATTGATTTTGTTCATATAATTTAACTCTACTTTTTAAATATGCTGCTCCTGTAGTAAAATAATTTTTTTTTATTTTTGTCTGCGATGATCTAGGTCTAACTACTCTTTCTGGATTATTAAAGTATACGGGCTGATAATTAGATAGACTATTTCTTATAACATCAGTAGAATGTATTATACCATTTTTATCTGTCCAAGTACTACAATTACAGTTTTCTATGTCTCTATATCCATTTGCTAAATATTGATTTAGTATGCCTTTTTGATTTTTATGTTGCCAGTCTTTTTGATTTAAATTTACAAGACAGCAAGAATTATCTAAAGTTGTTCCTCCAGGATTCCACATAACATGATTTAAACTTGGTTTGCCTGTAATATGGCCTTGGCTAGGTGATAATTGCTTTCTCCAATGTTTAATAGGATTAAGTGAGCCTGTTCGTCCAGCGCCTCTACCTCTAGCTGTAGTATATATACCAGAATACCTTCCTATTATAGCAATATTTGGATTATTTGATGGATCTGCATAATTATAGACACTTGATAAACCTCTAGGGGCACGATTATATTGAGATGGATCTGATTTATCATTTGCTGCATATGTAAAACCATCACTTGGAAAATTTATTTGTGGACGAGAACTTGTTGGTACGTTTAATTTAATTTGTATTGAAGAAATTGTTCCAAAAGTTTTTCCAGAATTTTGATCAATTATTTGATCAGTAACTAATCCCTTCCAATTTCTATTAAATAATCCTCCTGGATGAATATATTGTCCCCCTTGAAATTCAGTACTTAAATTATTTTGATGTGCATTTGGCAATTGATTTGTTTTTTTTATAGAGTTACTAGCTAAATCTATTTTATTTTCATTTACACCTAATAAATTGTCTTTTTCGGTAAGATTTGATAAAATAATTTGTTTAGGATCATTTGTATTATAAAAAGTTATAGACATATATATTTTAATAAGATATTAAAATATATATATATTTTTAATCTACTAATTGTAAATAATATATTAAATAAAATATCTAAATAATGTTATTAATTTACAAAGATTGGTCTTGGATTTCCAAAAGGGAATTTTTCCTCGATTTTAATAGGACATGTAAAAGTACCTCTCATAGTTTTTCTACTACCATAACAAGCTGTATATATTGAAGTATTTGCTGTAGTATTACCCCAAACATTAGTTATATTATATTGTTTACGATTAATTTGATTACGACCTTTTCGTTTAGTATTACTACTAGATTGTACTGCAGAATTTCTTTGAAAAACTCTATTTGATGGTTTATATGAAACTGCTTGTTTACATAAACATCTTGCTACTGGTGTTATATTTTTATTAAAAGATAAATCTGGATTATAACATGATTCTGTAGTTATAACTGCTACCCCTGTGTGAACTGGTTGATTATTCCTATATAAACTATATGTTGATGGTGGAAAAGTATTAGGTTCATATAAAATTTGGGTTAATTTTTTATTACTTTCTTCTATATTATCTAAATTATTATAAATATATGGAGTATAAGAAAATGTTTCCATTTGATAATTTAGCTTAGCTCTTGATTGTAAATAGCCTTTATTACTTTGAAATTGAAATGGACCTCTATTAATATATGATCCTGGTCTAGCAACAATTAATGCATTACTCTGTGTACAGTTTTGTATAGTAAACAGAGTATTTTCATTTACATATTTATAACTATTATCATCTCTATCATTTTCATTAGATTCATAATTTTTTTTTACATTTTTTTTAATCCATATTGGTTGACAACTTAATGCTCTTCCACCATTTTTATTATTATTACTATCACGTATTATAATTGATTCTTGTAAAAATTTAATAGTTGTTATCGTATAACCATTTGGTCTTTCAAATAAATGTAATCCATTATAATGTCTACCTCTAGTAATTTTACTGGTATTAACATTAATGAGACCATTAGGTAAATCTGGTAAAGGTTGTTTTGTATTATCATCAATATATTGTCTTGGAAATAGTTGTCGCCGCCAATGTTTAATAGGTCTTGGTAAAGCAGTATTTTTTGTTCTACCATGAACTCTTGAAGATTTCCAACCTGGACCTGAATAAAAATTATTATTTAATGTACCAGACTCATTTCCACAAGCAATCTCTCCTTTATCATTTATTCTAACTGGTGGATTATTATATTGTAGATAATCATCATGATTTATAGAATGACCATTATATGATGGATTATTTATATATTGACCTGTTTCTGGATCAATTTGTCCACCATTTTTTGAAAAATTCATATTATTACCTGTAATATCAGGCATTGGTCTACCCGGTGCACACCAATTTCTAATCTGCGGTAAAGGTCTAGACATAGTAGGAACTAATGCAAATACAGGACTCTGTGTTTTCCAATTTTTACCACAGTTTGATATATCTGTAACATTACACGAACGATGTCCCCAAGGTAATTGTGGTATATTTTGTAAAGTTACTTTATCAACTTCGCAAAATTTTCTATCTTGATTATAATACCTACAATTTCTATAGGCCATATATATATATTTATAAAAATATTATTTATATAAATATATATGATTTGTATTATACTATTATTATTAACATTATCCCTAATTTTATTTTTATCTACATCATTATTTAACAATATAGAAGGTTTAGATAATTGTAATACACCTCCTATTAAAGGTTCAACTAGTACTGATATAACGAATAGTCATCAAATCTCTACATTACAACAACAAGTTACAGATTTAGACAGTCATTTGAGGCAACAAGTTAGTACAAATACTGCTCAAATTAATAATATTAATACAAATATACAAGGGTTAAGTAGTTTAAGACAAATAGTTGCTGGTTTAAGTTCTAGTATTAAAACAAGTGAACAAGGTATACAACAATTAGGACAACAACTACAAAGTCAAGCTAATAGCGTAGCTAATCAGCCTAAATAATTTATAGTAATAATATATAATGATCTCTATAGTATTTTTACTTTTACTATTATCATTAATATTATTTTTATATAAAAATAATATAGAAGGTCTAGATAATTGTCCACCAATAGAAGGTACTACTACTACCGGGATGCGAAATAATGCCACATTATCATCTATTAAAACAAATATTGATAATATAAATAATAATATAGCAAATCAAGTTACCAGTAATACATCTAAACTTGAAGCACTTAATAATAGTTTAAAAGGTATTTTAGATTTAAAACAACAAGTTACAGATCTTGCAACTGGAGAGAAAAAGCTTAAACAGTCATTGGCTAATTTTGGTAATCAATTACAGGCTAAAGGATTAAGTGTTGCAAATACAACTAAAAAAGATATGCCAAATCCGCTTCCACAAGTACAGGCAAGTCCTTATACTGGTAAACGTAGAACTGATTAAATAAAATATTTATATTTTATAAATATATGTCTAACTTTTTTAAAGATGTTGTAAATGATTTAGATAAAGTAGAAACTGAATTATTGGGACCAAACTATGAATATTGGAAATGGATTTTAGCGCCTCAAGAAATGGGCATGTCTGCTGATGGTAACTTAGGAGCTCTAGGTAATGATATTATTGGTTTAGTTAAATATATGGAAACCTTAATTGCAGGTGGTGGAGCACAAAGAGGGCCTGGCCAAAATGATCCACTTGGAGACAGATATTTTTTAAAAACCGGAGCTACTTGTAAAGATGTTACAACAGGAGAAGATGTTACTAGATCTATTTTTGTTAATAATATTCCTAGTGGAGACATACCATTTATATCTGGAGCTTTAGGTACTGATTTTGGAGAGATTGTAGGTATAGTTCCAGGAGTTATGTCTAGTACTGCTAATATAAATCCATTACAAATCTTTCAAGCCTTTATGGAAGGAACAGATCCTCAATGTGCATCTGTAACATTACCTGTTAGAGATAATAAAAACAATCTAAGTATGGGGTCAGCCCATTTAACATTTACTGATATTAAAAATATTGAACCCTGTTTATGGGAAGGCGCTACTAATCCTATAAGTGGCCAATCTAGACAAGGATGTGCAGCACTTAGTGGTAAAAATGGAACTTGTAACGGATGTGTAAAAGAAGGATTTCAAAATAGTAAAGCATTATTAGATAATCAAGAAAATATGGATGATTGTAACAAAAAAATTCGTATGATATTACAAGTATCTTTGGTAATATTAGCTGTTTATATTTTATTTAGAATCTTACATAAAAAAAAATAATAATTAATATCTTAAATAATTATTATTTAATGTCTAACTCTTGAACGGGCTGTTTGGGATGCATTATTACGATCACCACCCCAAGATACATCATTGAAATTTCTATTTTTAGCCTGTAATTTCTTAAATCTAATATAATCTCCTCCATCATATACCCATCTTTGATTACCACTCCATAATGCAAGATTTTCACTTATAATATTATTTCCGCCTGGCTGTTGTTGTATTGGCATTATTCCTGAATTTCTAACTGCAGCAGCATTTGAACTTCTTCTAGTAGATGAAACTTGATTTGGTGGATTTACATATAAAAGATCAACATAAATATTACCTCCTACTTGATTATTAAAGATTTTACTAGTTGTTGCATATGCATTATTTGAAAGATTTGGATCTCATGCATTCATTAATGCTCTAAATGGAGTTTGTCCACCTATTTGGGCATGGGCACCCAATCCAAAAATAGTATAATCATTTAGTCTGGTTATAGGTGTTAAATTTTCCAATATTTGTTGAACACTATTTGGATCTTTTGTATGTAAAAATGGTACATTATTAGATTGTCTTAAAATTTTTCGTGATATTGCTAAATTATTATTTCCATCTTTAAATCTTAATTTAGGTGTACAAGATCTATATTGAACTTGTTATAGTCCATAATTACAATTTTCATTTGGTGCATTTGGATAAACAGGTCTATTATAAGGTGCAAACCCAGGTATGGATGGGTTTATTACTGTCCAAGGATTAGGTTTTTTTCCACAAGGTAAATTTCCTAAAAGTTTACTGTATGGATATCGATATACATTTGCCCAGTCTAAATTTGAAAGATTCATTTATAATATATATAAAAATAATATATATATTATTTACCGTCTAACTCTTGAAAGTGCTACCTGAGATGCATTATTGCGATCACCACCCCAAGATACATCATTGAAATTTCTATTTTTAGCCTGTAATTTTTTAAATCTAACATAATCAGTTCCATCATATACCCATTTTGGATTACCACTCCACATTGCTGCTTGTCCACCACCACCAGGTGCAGTTAATTTACTTGGTGTATCCCGTGGCATATATCCACTCATAGTAACAGCTGCAGCATTAGATGATCTAGTTGTAGAAGATACCTGATTAGATGGATTTGCATAAATAGGATCTGGATCTAATCCATTTTTTTGCCAAGTTTTAAGATTAGCCGCATATTTATTAACACTAGAAGCTGGATCTCCAGCATTCATTAATGCTCTAAAAGGTGTTTGTGCACCTAAACCTACGCCAGGCATCTCTCCAATTTTTGGATTAGTAAATATAGATACTGTTACAGGTGTTACATAAGGTAAATTATTTTTTAGTTTCCTATCAAGAGCTCTATTATTAGCCTGTCGTAATTCTTTGCGTGACATGACTAAATCATTATCGCCATCTTTAAATCTAAGTTGTGGTGTACATGATTTTCCAATATCACCACAACTTTCACGGGGTGCATTTTTATAAACTGGAATATTAGGATCTGCACCAATTCTAACCCATGGTTGTGGAGTAGGATCTTTTCCACAAGGTCGAGCACCTAAAAGTTTACTATACGGATAAGTGAAAGCCATTGAACTATTTAATTTCATTATATAGTAGACTAATAAAATAAAAAATATATATATATTTATATTTTTTATAACTAATTTTCTGTTAAAATTCTTGGTGCAATATTCATTGTTATTAATTCTTGAAATAATAATTTACAAGCATATGGTAAATATACATTACTAAATTCTGTTGTATTATTACAAGTTTTACATATATGAATATGCTCTTTGTTATTATAAGCAGCAATAAGACCACATTTTTTACATACTTGGATTTTAAATTTATCTGATGCATCGAGTAATCTTTCTTTATTAAATCTAGATGCACCGTGTGCAACCATTGCATCTTTTTCCATTTCACCATAACGTAATCCACCATCACGAGATCTACCTTCCGCTGGTTGACGAGTTAAATTTACCATAGGACCAATACTTCTACTATGTTGTTTATCACTAACCATATGTTTTAATCTTTGATAAAATGCTGGCCCGATAAATACACTTGTTCTCATCTGTTCACCAGATAATCCATCATATAATATTTCATTACCTTTAGATTCATAACCAATATTTTGTAATTCTTTACAAATATCTTTTATATTAAATTCACCAAAACTAGTACCATCACCAAATAAACCTAATTCTAATAAAACTTTTCCTAAAAGTGTCTCTTTTAATTGACCAATTGTCATACGACTAGGAATAGCATGAGGATTAATAATAATATCAGGTCTAATTCCATCTTCATTAAATGGCATATTTTCTTCAGGAATAATCGTACCAATGGTACCTTTTTGTCCGTGGCGACTAGAAAATTTATCGCCGATTACTGGTTGGCGTAATGTTCTTAGACGAACTTTTGCAAAATTATAACCATCTCCATTTCTTTCAATATAATTTTTATCAATATATGTCTCTTCACGAGTTCTATAAATTCTACTCTGATCTTCATATTTAATAACTTTTGTATGATTATTGCGATTTTCTTTAATTGGTAAAATTTTTGCAATAACAATATCTCTATCATCAATCTTAGTATTTTCAGGAATAACACCATTATCATTTACTTTATCATAATTACCAAATTTCATACTTTTTGTTTTAGTTGGATCTGGCTTACATCTTACTTCTTGATCACCGTGTATTTTTTTGTCTTCATCTTTTTCTGTATGATAAATTGTTGCTTGAAATAGTCCTCTTTCAATAGATCCTTTATTAAATAATATACTATCTTCTTGATTATACCCAGTATGTGTCATAATAGCTACTATTACTTGTGCACCAGATGGAATTTTATGTAAATTTAGTAAATTCATTACACGAGTATCTACTAAAGGTCTCATACCATAAGTATGAACATATGCTGTTTTATCCATTCTATTATTAAAATTTGTAACATAGATACCCATAGCCTGTTTACCCATTGCACATTGATATGTTAGACGAGGTGCTTGATTATGTTCTGGAAATGGAATACAAGATGCTAAAATACCTAATAATGTACTTGGATGAATTTCACAATGAGTATAATTATATTTAAAATTACTATCTCTTTTACATAAATCTTTACAAGTCATAGCTACTAGACTACTATTTTGTTCTCTAGGATCAATATATTCTAAAACTGCATTATCAATTTTACAATCTGTAAGTAAATCTATCCAATCTAATTCTTCTTGTTTTAATCTGTCAATGATATTTTTTGTTAATAAAATTTTATTATCTTTTACTTTTAAAACTGGTCGGACTAATCTGCCAGCATCATTACAAATAATAATCTCTTTTTGTTTATAATTAAATACAATACTTGTATAAATATTTATTAATCCTTTTGATTTTTTTTCTTTTAAAGAATTATATAATTCTAAAGGCTCACGTGTTATACCTATCCAAGATCCATTTAAGAATACTTTAACAAATTTATAAAGATTTTTTTCTTGACTAAATTTTACAATACTATTTGATATATACTCTCTTATTGGTTGACTATCAGATTCAATAGTTACAGTTGATAAATAACTTAAATTTTTTACTACACCAACTGATCCACCTTCTGGAGTATTATGAACTACTAATCCTCCATCTAATAAAAATCGTCCCTTTTTATCTTCTAATTGCCATCCAACATATTTTCCAACTCCAGTTTCTTTTAAGATAAATGGCGATGACATAAAAGAATTATTCCGCATAATAAGTGTTTTATCAGTATATTTATGTAATTTTTTTCTAGGAAGTAATGTTGGTATTTCATGAATATTATTTCCAGTAATTCTTATTTCTTTATATGATGAATATTTTTTATTGTTTGTTTTTTTATCTGTCCATTGACTAATGCCCTCTTTTACATTACATGAAAACCCAAGAGAAATTGCTATTTTATGAATATCATCAATAATTTTATAATTTTTTGGTCCTTGACAAATACGGATTTCTCTACCATTATCTCTCACATGTCCATCAGTATCAATTATTCCAGCTAATAATTTTAATCTAATATTTTTATCATTTACAATATAATCATTTGGAATATGTTTATTATTAATTAAATTATATTTTTTTAAATATTTCTTTAAAGGTGCTTCTTCAACACGATTACAAAATCCTTTATCATATGCTTCTTTATTTTTTTTTGAGCAAATTTTATATTTATATCTTTCATCTTTATTTATTAATGCTTCATTAGTTTCAGCCCACATTTTCCAATAGTCTAATAATTCAAAATCAGTTTTATAATTTAGAGCGAATCCTGTTCCGCATGATAATCCATCTCCTAACCACATTCCTAATAAGTATGGGTCCATTTCTACTTTTTTTGTCTCCCATTTAATGCTATTAGTTTTGTATAATACTAAATGTTTTTTTGTATAATTATCTAATTTTAAATAATCTTCAATTGTAATATCAATTGTATTATCATCATTAAATGAATGTATATAATTTTCTGCTTCATCATAACTTTTAAACGATTTTTGTTGTATTTTATTTGTTTCTCTATTGAAGAACTTTACATTATAACGTTCTTCTCTATCTTTTTTATTACATAGAATAATAATTTTATGTTGACGAATGTAAAGAGTTAAAATATGATTATCTGTTACACGATGTTTAATAAAATTTGATTTATCTGGAATTATATCATACATATTTTTTACTCCAAAGCATGTTGTTCTTACTTTTGTAGGATTACCTAAATCATCAATTAAAATATCCCCAATAATTATATTTTTAGCTAATTTAATTTCACCAGACCACATCATAATTGGTGTTTCTGGATCAAAACATTCTGCGGGACATAGATATCCCCAGGTTGAATTATGTAACTTACGAGGAGGAATTAATTTACCACTTTTATCGATTGGAGTATTAACACGTCGTAAATGACTTAAACTTGATAAATATGTTAATCGATTTAATACTTGAGCAACGCCAACTTTATTACTATTTATTTGTTTAATACCAAAATCCCCAGTTGCTAAGGCTCTTTTAAATCCATTTTCAATAGTTGTAGATTTTACAATTTTATAAATATTTGTTAATGTAATAATACTTTCGTAATCTTCATTTGATTTCCAAGAACCATTATTAATTTCTCTAATAATCTGTTTCTGCATATCTTTTACTAGTTTATTAAAATAGTTTCTAAAAAGATTATTTAATAATACACCTGTTAAATCTATTCTTTTATTTACATACGAATCTCTATCATCACAAGGAATTATTCCATTTACACAATTTAATAATCTTAAAGTCATATATCCTAAGAAATATAATTTTTCTTCTCGTGTTCGACAATGTGGAAATAGATCATTATTTAATACTTCTAGTGCAAACTGGTGCTTTTTTTGCTGTCCTGTCTCTTTATCCATATTTAATGGTGTATAAATCACTTGAGATGTAATATATCTATGTGCTAATTCTTGAGTCATATACATATTTCCATCAACAATCGATGCTTTTAGCTGATTAATATAAGATTTATTAATTTCAACATCAATATCTAAAACTATTTTTTCACATATATCTTTATCTGAAATTACGCCTAATGCACGAAATAACACAAATAGTGGAATTGGTTGTTTAATTCTAGGTATTTGAATATAAATACCATATCCATATCCATTATTTTTTTGTGATATAGTAATTGATATTTGTTTTGGAGAAATAGATTTCCAATCAGGTACTGACTTGATCTCTGCTATATAACTCCATTTACTATTATTTTTTCCAATATCAAAACAATATATTGTATTTTCTGCTGCACGTTCTTGCCCAAGACAAGTTTTTTCTGAACCATTAATTATAAAATATCCACCTGGATCCATTTTACATTCTCCACTTATTTCGCTTGTAACATGTTTATACTGTTTTAATACACATACATTAGATTTTAACATAATTGGAATTTTACCAATATGAATATTTGGTAATGTTTTATATACTGTATGAATATCATTTAGATTCTCCCCATTTCTAATTGTATATTTAATATTCATAGTTACTGTCATATTTGATGCATATGTAAAATTTCTTAATCTTGCTTCCTGGGGAAACATTAGTTTTGTTGCTCCATTATTCTCATGTATCTGAGGACGATGTAAACCAAAATTTTCAAATGTAATACTTATTTCTAGTCTATATTTATCACTTGCTTTATCATAGTCGTGCTCTGATGTAATTATTACTGGATTAAACATATTAATTGTATTTGGTATTTGACGTTCAATAAAATCATTATATGATTCTAATTGATGTCTTACTAATTGCTGTAAATGTTCTTTTGAAAAATAAGCCTCTATAAGAGTCCAAGGAAAATCCGAACCTAAAATTTTATTTACGTTTCCATAATCTTCCATTTTGCTTATCATTTTAATTTAATTTATATTTCAATTTATCTTTAAATTATGTAATAAAAAATGATAATAAATAATATTTGCTATATACTATTATAATGGCAAGTATTATTAAACGACTAGATACTATTAAAAATCAGTCTATACTAAAAAATAATATCTTAAATATTAATGATCGTAGATTATCAAAACAAGAAGTTTGTAATTTATTAATGCTTTATGATAAAAACTATTATATGGTACAGACAGATCCATATATTAATTTGGCTATTTTATCATTACAAAAAAAACAACTGATTATTAATAAAATACCATATACTATTAATATTAAAATTAATAATATTAGTGATCTTATTACTATATGTAACAATTATAGTAGTATAGATAATATTGATCAAGATAATAAATTAAATTTACTTACAAAAATATACAAACCTTTAATTGATTTAAATAGTCTTATTGGAATGAATGAACTTAAAAATGATATACTTAATCAAATATTATTTTATATACAAAATTTTCATAAAATTAATAATATGGAATATATGCATACTGTCTTATGTGGTCCACCTGGTACCGGAAAAACCGAAGTTGCTAAAATTATTGGAGAGATTTTTAGTAAATTAGGTATATTATCTAAAGGTACATTTACTAAAGTTGTCAGATCAGATTTAATTGCTGGATATCTTGGACAAACTGCTATTAAAACTAGTAAAGTTATAGAAAATTCGTTAGGTGGAGTATTATTTATTGATGAAGCATATTCATTAGGTAATCAAGAAAAACGTGATTCTTTTGCAAAAGAATGTTTAGATACACTATGTGAATCTTTAAGTAATCATAAAGATAATTTAATGATTATTATTGCTGGATATGAAGAAGAACTTAATAATTGTTTTTTTAGTTTTAATCCAGGACTTCGTTCTAGATTTCCTTGGACTTTTAAAACTGATAAATACTCACCTGAAGATTTATTTAAAATTTTTTGTAAAAAGATAAAAGAAATTAATTGGAAAATTAACAATTCTTTAGATGAAAATTTCTTTAAAAAAAATATTAAATATTTTAAACATTACGGTAGAGATGTTGAATTATTTTTATCAAAAACTAAAATAGTACACGCTAGACGTGTATTTTCTCTATCTGATGATCAAAAAACTATTCTTAATAAAGATGATTTAGATGAAGGATTAAAATTATTTATTAAACATGGTATTGTTACAGAACATACATTTGATACTATTGGTCATTTATATAATTAAATGCGTGAAATTTATAACTAAATAAATCCTGACATAATTTAATGTCAAATATAAAACCAATTAAAATAAATCCAGAATTATTTAAAGTATCTGGTAGTCAAAATAAAAATAAAACATTAAAAAATAAACCTGTAAATCCTATTAAATCTAATGTTTTAAAAAAAGATCTTCTTGCTCGCATTAAAAATCATAGATCACATAAACAAAATAATTTACTATCTACTAATCTAGATGAAAATAATAATTATGACTATAATACTGATAATCAAGATAATTATACTAATAATAATTCGTCTGATAATAAACAAAATATTAATACATCAGATTCTTTAACACAAAAACTTGATAATATACCTATTACTCTTGAAGCAAACTCTTCTAGTAAAAAACCTATTCCTATTAATAATGATCATGATGATGATTTTTTACAATCTATAAATTTTTTAAAAACATTATCTAATAAAAAAAACAACACTATTAAGCGAAAAAATTTACAAGATTTTCCTATTGAAAAACAAGAAAATTTAGACAATTTACCCCAATATGGTTGTTTAAAAAATGGTTCTTTGCCAACATTTAGGCAATTACATAATTCTACTGTTAAGAGAGACAGTGATGATGTTTCCGATTCTACAATACCTAAAATAAAAAGTAGTAATAAAAAAAATGTTACTTTTAAATATAATTTAGGAAAAAAACACAAGGTTGTTAGTGTTTTAATTAAAAATGTTTCTACTAGAAAAAAAATTAGTAGCGAACATACACGTTTAAAAGAAATTAAATTAAATGATATGAAAAATTATTTAAAAAGACATAATTTATTAAAAAGTGGTAGTAATGCTCCTCCTGATGTTATTAAAAAATTATATGAACAATCACTTTTAACTGGCGATGTTAGAAATACTAATAAAAATTCTATTGTTCATAATTATTTAGCAGAATAATCTCTCTCTCTCTCTCTCTCTTAATATATATAATTTTTTTATTATTATAATATATAATGACATCTGACCTTCAACCCGAACATCATGATGATGAAATGCATGATGAAAAGCATGATAAACCGCATGATAAACCGCATGATGAACATGCTGAAATGACTGGCGGTCGCCGCCGTCGTCGTGGTGGTAGCCGCAAATCCCGTCGTGGTGGTAGCCGCAAATCTCGCCGTGGTGGTCGTAAATCCCGCCGTGGTGGTAGCAAATCCCGCCGTGGTGGTCGTAAATCTCGCCGTGGTGGAACTAAAAAGGGTATGCGTCGTAAAACAGCACGTAAAGCATACAAGGGTCTCCACAAACGTAAATCTCGCCGCCACTCACGCAAATCACGTAAAGGTGGTAAACGTAAATCTTGTCCAAAATATTGCAGACGCAAGACTGTGCGTTGCAAAACATACAGACGTGCTCACAAAAAATCACACCGCCGTCGTAGAAGATAGATAATCTAATATTTATATTTTATTTATATAATATATAAATGACTAATACTTCTGAACCTAAACCAGCAAATTCTTTAACTCCTTGTCCATTTGGAGGTAATCCAAAAGTTGCTGCTCAAATGGGATTCCCTTCGTGTGGAATTGCTCGTCCAGGTCCATTTTTTAATGATTTAAATTTAGGAAAATCAATTAGTGGTGGCCGCAAATCCCGCCGTGGAGGCCGCAAATCCCGCCGTGGTGGAATTAATAGCGGAGATCAGGCATCTTCTGAATTACCATCTGCAGATGTAGCGCCGGTTCAAGTGCCGGTTACAAATAAGCAACCGGTTCAAGTGCCGGTTACAAATAAGCAACCTGTTGCACAACAACAGTGCCCTCAAGAATGTATTGCAAAAGGTTGTGGTAAACGTAACTTTTTACATAAACTTTTTGGAAGTGTTGGTGGTCGTAAATCACGTCGTGGTGGTCGAAAATCACGTCGTGGTGGTCGTAAATCACGTCGTGGTGGTCGTAAATCACGTCGTGGTGGTCGAAAATCTAGAAGATAAATATTATAATTATATGATTTATATATATAATTATGTCATATAAACCTGAAATAAATTTAGCAAATTGTAATCCTAATATTTATAAAAGTTTAGAGAGAACTGCCTGTAATATATCTAGGGGAGGTAAAAAACAGAGACGAAGTCAAAAAGGTGGTAATAGATGTCTTGTACCAAAAAATCCTACACCTAGTTCATATTGGCCTGGGCCACCAAATCCTGCGCCACCAAATCTAGTACCTTCACCGCAATGCCAATTTCCACATTTTAGACCATTAGTATTATCGCAATTTGGTGGAAAAAAGAAAAGAAAAACTAAAAGACGCAATAAGAAAGGAACTAGAAGACATAGAACATATAAAAAATAAATTTATCTATAATATAATTATAAATATGTTTAAAAAAATAAAAAATAGTAATATATATTCTATTTTAATATTAGTAGCTTTACTTGTTTTTTGTTGTATATTTGGTTTACGAAATCAATTATATACTGAAGGTTTAACTGGATCAACATCTACTGGACTTAAAGATTATATATATCATTCCGGAACTGCACATGATTCTCCACCACCTCCAGTAGTTTATCCAACTTGCAAACCATATCAAGGAACAGTTTGGGCATTTTGTGGAGATAAACCAATACATGGATGGGGTATAGGGCCAGAAGGACAGGAAAAAGCAATTGGTAATTGTAATTATGCTGCAAGAAATGGGAAACAATGGGGTGCGTGTCCATAATCTAGATATTTTTAAAATTAATTTAAAACGATATTGCTGTATTAAATTAATGACAATTGTTAAAGAATATCTTGATTTAACTGAAAAATATAAAAAAGAGTATGGAGAGAAAACTTTAGTTTTAATGCAGGTAGGTTCTTTTTTTGAAGCATATGGCCTACTTGATAAAGATGATATAATATATGGTAGTGATATAGTAACCTTTGCAGAAATTAATGAAATGACAGTTAGTCGTAAAAATCTTTGTGTAGGAAAAGCTAGAGTAGTTATGGCAGGATTTGGATTACCCCAATTAGAAAAATATGTTAGAAAAATGCAAGATAATGGATATACTATTCCAGTATGGACACAAGATACAAATAGTAAAAATACTACCAGAAGTCTCTCTTGTATTTTCTCTCCAGGAACATATTTTTCAAATGAAACACGTGAACTTTCAAATAATATAACTTGTATTTGGATTCATATTAGTAAAAATATATTAACAAAATTAGATGAAATTACAATTGGAATTTCTAATATAGATATTTTTACAGGTAAATCTTCTATTTTTGAGTTTATAAAACCATATAAGCATAATCCAGCAACATATGATGAACTAGAACGATATATATCAATTTATAATCCAAATGAATGTATTATAATTTCTAATTTAGATATTAATATTGTTAATGATATAATTAATTTTACACAAATTAATTCTAATAAAATTCATAAAATCGATTTAGATGATAAAAATTTAAATAAACAGATAAAAAATGCTGAAAAACAGATATATCAAAAAGAAGTTATTGATCGTTTTTATCTAAATAGTAATAGTGAAAATATATTAAATCGCTTACAACAATATTGTATTGCAATTCAATCTTTTATTTATTTATTAAATTTTATATTTCAACATAATCCTAATTTAGTTAATAAAATATCTGAGCCACTTTTTGAGAATTATACAGATCGTTTAGTATTAGCCAATCATTCGCTTAAACAATTAAATATGATTTCTGATAATAGACATAATGGTAAATATGGATGTGTAAGTAATTTACTTAATAATTGTTTAACACCTATGGGTAAACGTGAGTTTACCTATAATTTACTTAATCCTACTACTAATATTGAATATTTAAATACATCATATAATATTACTGAACACTTATTAACAAGTAATTGGTTATTTTATAGAAATAGTTTAACTAATATGAAAGATATTGAAAAACTTAGACGAAAATTAATTATGAAAAAAATTACACCAAAAGATTTCTGTATGTTAAATGAAAATATTAAAACAGTCGTTTCTCTCTACAAAGTTTGTAAAAAAGATAAAAAATTAGTCTATTTTTTTGAAAATAATACTGATATTAAAAATTTTAATGATATAGAAATAATATCGAGAGAGATAAATAATCTTATTGATAGTACTTTTGATATTAATAAAGCAAAATTTATAGATGATGTATCACAAGAGAGATTAGGTAATACTGATATTCAAAAAATTTTATATATTAATTTGAAACTTGATAGTCAAATAGATAAATATTATAAGTTATCATTAGAGAGTGGTAAACAGTTAGAATCTATTAGAGACTATTTATCTAATTTAATTAGACAAAATGAAAAAAATGCAAAAACTACAGAATTTGTTAAAATTCACGAAACTGCAAAAAATGATGCAACATTACAAGCAACAAAACGACGTATTACATTCTTAAAGAAGGCACTTGAAGAAGAAATTAAAAAGAATAGTGAAATTACTTTAAAATATTATTCTAATTTTTCTAATAGTGAGGAAGAATTTAACTTTAATATTAGTGATATTGATTATTGTGCAACTACGGGTAATCAAAGTACAATGATAATTACAAATCAACAAATTCGTAAAATGTGTACATTAATTAATACAGCAAAAAATGATCTTATTTCTGCATTAGAATTATACTATTATAAATTTATAGATAGTTTTTCAAATTTAAATCTTAACTATATTATTACTTTTGTAACACAATTAGATATTTTACAAAGTAAATGTTATTTAGCAAAAGAATTTAATTACAAAAAACCTATTATTGAAGAGTCTAATAAATCATATGTGAATTTTACGGGACTAAGACACGCTCTTATTGAACATATTAATACAAAAGAAATTTATGTAACAAATAGTTTAGATCTTTCTGATAAAATTAATGGAATTTTACTATATGGTACAAATGCTGTAGGAAAAACAAGTTTAATTAAAGCTATTGGTATTGCTATTATTATGGCACAGGCAGGATTATATGTACCAGCTGATAGTTTTATATTTTTTCCATATAATACATTATTTACTAGAATATTAGGACATGATAATATTTTTAAAGGTTTGTCGACTTTTGCAGTAGAAATGATTGAACTTAGAACTATTTTACAGTTAGCTGATACAAATAGTTTAATTTTAGGAGATGAATTATGTTCAGGAACTGAAAGTGATTCGGCATTAAGTATATTTGTTACAGGATTAGAATTATTACATAAAAGAGAATGTACATTTTTATTTGCTACTCATTTTCATGAAATTGTAAATTATGAAGAAATAAAAAATTTAGAAAAAATGAAAATGTATCATATGTCTGTTATATATGATAAATCAACAAATAGACTAGTATATGATAGAAAATTAAAACCAGGAGCTGGAGAAAGTATGTATGGATTAGAAGTTTGCAAATCACTAGATTTAGATGATAACTTTTTAGTTAGAGCACATGATTTGCGTATGAAATATAATAAAGTATATCAAAATATACTTAATCAAGATACTAGTAAATATAATAGTAATAAGATAAAAGGAGGTATTTGTCAAAAGTGTAAAATAAATTTAGCTACTGAAATACATCATTTAGCATATCAAAAAAATGCTGTAAATGGATTTATTGAAACAAGTGATAGTAATTTTGATAAAGATCATCCTGCGAATTTAATAAATATTTGTGAAGATTGTCATAATAAAATACATAAAACTAATAAACTACTAAAAAATAAAAAGGTGACTAATGGTTATGAATTAATGTAACAAATTATATATTTAGGTATTATATACTGATGGATTTTTTAGTAAAAAATTCTATTTACATTATATTATTGTCTATTTTAATAATTGGATCATTATCTATATTTTCAATATTTAATGATAAATTTAAAGATGTTCCACCATTTTATCATAATAATAAGAATGATAAAAGAATGGTGCAGATAGATACATTTGAGAATGCAAATGATAGTTTAGAAAAAACATTTTGTAATAAACATCAATCACAACCACATATCTTAAGAAAACATTGTAAAAATTTAGGAAAACGTGGATGTCATATACCGGACTGTTGTATATTAGTTAATAATGAGGACTGTGTCCCCGGTGGAATACACGGACCAACCTATTTAACTGATAATGGTAAACCAATATCTATAAAATTTTGGAAACATAATAATCAATGTTTTGATGGTAGTGAAAAATGTCCAAAATAATTTACTCTTTAAAAAAATTGATTTAATAATATTTTATATAATATTATTAAATATGATTATTCCAGTAAAATGTTTTACTTGTGGCGAGGTATTAGCAGATAAATATAGATATTATCAAGAAGAAGTACGTAAAATTAAAGCTGACAATGATATGGATGTAAACAAAGTAATATATTTAACTGAAGATAATATTAAAAAAACACCAGAAGGTGAGGTTTTAGATAAATTAAAACTAAACAAATATTGTTGTAGACGTCATATGTTAACTCACGTTGATTTAGATTAATTTCTTGTAATAATATATAAATGGGATACAAAAAAAGTCATAAAAAGTATCAAAAAATGAGAAAACACTATACTAGAGTACATAGACGTAAAACTAGATCTAAGCATTCAAGAAAATATAGTAAGAAAACTAGACGAGTCCAAAAAGGTGGTTTTGGTAAACCAAGTTGTCCATTTGCAGGAAAACAGTGGAATGCATCAAATGGAGGTAATTTTTTTAAATTAGGTACTCCTATAGGCGTAGGTAATACACCTCCTTATCCAGGAACAGTATCTCCATCTCCACAACATCCATTTAGAAGTAATTATGGATTAATTGGCGGTAGAAGACGTTATCGTCAAGGTGGTGGAGCAAAATGTAATGGCAATGATAGTGGTTCTGGTGGTGTAGATAGTTCAGCTAGTACTTTTCCTTGGCCCCAAACTTTAGTAAATACTTATAGAACAACTTTAGGCGGTGCAGAAAATCTTTACAAACAGTATCAAGGAATACGCCCTTCACCATCTCCACTACCATGGTCACAGCACGAACAACAAGTTTGATTAAATTTTTAATTTCTTTATATTAACTATATATATAATGAAATTAACAAAAACATTTGCAGATTACTGTACACCAGCTATAGTTTATTTAGCTATCTCTCTAGTTTGTGTTATTGCGATTGTAATTCAGAATTTGCTAAATCCTAATCATAATGAATTATGTATTGGAGCACATAAATGCACAATGTCACATAAAGTTGTTGTATTAGTATTTAAAATAATTTATATGTTATTCTGGGCATGGTTATTAAATTTCTTATGTAAAAAAGGTTTAACTAAACTTGCCTGGTTTATTGTTGTTATTCCATTTCTACTTATTGCTGTTCTTCTTGGTGGAATGATTATGGCAGTAAATAATAGTAATGCAGCAGATTCAAAACATGTTGTTCATGTTCAACATCAACATAATTAAATAACACTACTATAGTTATGATTTTAATATTATATACTTAAAAATATAAGAATATAATATAACAAATGAATCAAGAAACTGCTTGGAAAATATTAGATAAATATTTTGAAGATAATCCAAAAGCATTAATTAATCATCATATTGAATCATATAATGATTTTATGGATAAAGGTATACACCAAATTTTTAGAGAGAAAAATCCTATCAGATTCATTAAACAACAAGATCCTGAAACAAAAGAATATAAGTATCAAATGAATCTATATTTAGGTGGAAAAACTGGGGATAAAATTTATTTTGGTAAACCAATTATATTTGATGAAAATAATGAACATTATATGTATCCGAATGAAGCACGATTAAGAAATTTTACATATGGTATATCTATTCATTATGATGTTGATATTGATATTATTATACAAAATAGTGATGGTATTACTAATACTACCCAAATTACTTTAGATAAAATTTATTTGGGAAGATTTCCAATAATGTTAAGATCAAATTTATGTATTTTAAATGGGTTTGATAAAAATGTTAGATTTACTATGGGTGAGTGTAAAAATGATTTAGGTGGATATTTTATAATTGATGGTAAAGAAAAAACAATTATCTCTCAAGAAAAATTTGCAGATAATATGGTTTATATTAAAGATAAAGTAAATGAAATATATAGTCATTCAGCAGAAATAAGATCGGTTTCAGAAGATGCATCAAAACCTATTCGTACCTTTTCTATTAGAATTATTGCACCTACACAAAAATATACTAATAATCAAATAGTAGTAAATATTCCGAATGTAAGAAAGCCTATACCCTTATTTATTGTAATGCGAGCATTAGGTATAATATCTGATAAAGATATTATTAATTGTTGTTTATTAAATATGGAAAAAAATAAACAATTTATTGATTTATTTATTCCCTCTATTCATGATGCTGGAAACATTTTTACACAAGAAATTGCAATTAAATATATTGGAACATTTACCAAAGGTAAAAGTCGTGAACATGTAATGGAAATTTTAATGAATTACTTATTACCTAATATTGGTGAATTAAATTTTCGTAATAAAGCTACTTTTATTGGATATATGGTATTAGAGTTACTTAAGGTTTTTATTGGTACTAATAAACCTACTGATCGCGATTCATTTAAATATAAAAGAGTAGAAGTACCAGGAACTTTGCTATATGATCTTTTTAGAGAATACTATACATTACAACAAAGAAATATATTTTTAAAGATTGATAAAGAATTTTATTATAAAGAAGGAATTTATCAAGAAAATTTTGAAAGCTTAATTAAAAACAATTATACAGATTTTTTTAGTACTAGAATTATTGAAGAAGGTTTTAGAAAAGCATTTAAAGGTAATTGGGGTTCTGAGACACATACTAAACGATTAGGTGTGGTTCAAGATGTTAATCGTTTATCTTTTAATTCATATATTTCTATATTGAGAAAAATTAATTTACCTCTTGATTCTAGTGCAAAAGTAGTTGGCCCTAGATTATTACACTCATCGCAATGGGGTATAATAGATCCTGTTGATACTCCTGATGGTGGTAATATTGGACTTCATAAACATATGAGTATTTTATCAAAAATAACAAAAAATTGTTCTCCTTATGGTATTACAAAATGGATACAGTTAAATACTTCTATTGAACTTATTAATGAATGTAGCTTTTCTTATCTTGGCGATAAGACAAAAATATTTGTTAATGGTTCTTGGATAGGTATTGTAAGCAATCCTATAGAAACTTATAGCAAATTAATATTTAGTAGAAGAAATGCTATTATTCCAATATATACTAGTATTACTTGGAATATTAAATCACAAACAATTAATATTTTTACTGATTCTGGTCGTATGTGTCATCCAGTATATTATATTACTAATGGGAATCCCAGTATTTATAATGAAAAAATACTTGAATTTATATATAGTAATAAATTTACTTGGAATGAACTAATTAGTGGTTTTAATAAAAAAATTGAACAATTTAATATCAATGATTGTACTACTTATCTTAATTATAAAGATTTATATCCAAGTATATCTAGTGATGAATTTGGAAAATTATCTGCTATTATTGAATATATAGATACATCTGAAGAAGAATCTGCATTAATATGTATTAATCAAAATGATCTTGGTAAACGACCTTATACACATATGGAAATTCATCCATCTTTAATATTAGGTGTTATGGGAAATCAAATTGTATTTCCTGAAAATAATCCATTACCTCGTGACCTTTTTTCTTGTGGTCAAAGTAAACAGGCTGTTTCACTCTATCATACAAATTATAATTCTAGATTTGATAAAACATCATTAGTATTAAATTATGGTCAAATTCCATTAGTTAAAAGCAGATATCTTAAATATATTAATAATGAGGAACAACCATATGGAATAAATGTAATAGTAGCTATTGCCTGCTATGGAGGTTATAATGTTGAAGATTCTATACTTTTTAATAAAGCATCTATTGATCGTGGATTATTTAGAAATACATATTATAATACATATGAAGCACGTGAAGATAGTTCCAAAGTTGGTAATTCACAAATAGATTCTAGATTTACTAATATTGAAACGACTAATGTTATTGGGTTAAAACCTGGTTATGATTATTCTGATTTAGATGAAGATGGTCTTATTAAAAATAATACAATGATTGATGAGAAAAAAGTTATGATTGGTAAAGTATTAACTAATATTTCTAATCCAGAAGTATCACTTGATTCTTCAGTTTTTCCAAAAAAAGGTCAAATGGGATTTATTGATAAAACCTATATTACAGAAGGCGAAGAAGGATTTCGGTTAGCAAAAGTAAGAGTTCGTGATGAAAGAATTCCTGCAATTGGAGATAAGTTTTGTAGTAGATGTGGACAAAAAGGTACTATTGGTTTAGTTATTGATGAGAAAAATATGCCTTTTACTGAAGATGGAATTTGTCCAGATATTATTATTAATCCACACGCATTGCCTAGTAGAATGACCATTGGACAATTATTAGAAACTGTTATGGGTAAAGCCAGTGCAGAATATGGTACATTTGCTGAGTGTACTGCATTTAATAATACAGGATCTAAATATTCAGCGTTTGGCAAATTACTATCAAATGCTGGATTTAATTCATCTGCAAATGAAATATTATATAGTGGAGAAACAGGTGAACAAATGAGAATGAATATATTTATTGGACCAACATATTATATGAGATTAAAACATATAGTAAAAGATAAAATTAATTATCGTGCAAAAGGTCCTCGAACTGTTTTAACAAGACAAACCGTACAAGGCAGAGCAAATGATGGCGGACTTCGGGTTGGGGAACAAGAGAGAGATGCTATTGTTGCTCACGGATTAGCTTATTTTTTAAAAGAATCTATGCTTGTCAGGGGAGATGAATATTTAATGGCGGTTTGTAATTTAACTGGAATGATAGCTATATATAATTCAAGTCTTAATTTATTTATTAGTCCATTTGCTGATGGACCTGTTAAATTTGTTGGTGAATTAAGTGATAATCAGAAAATTGATAAAATTACAAAATATGGTAGAAATTTTAGTCTTGTAAGAATTCCATATGCATTTAAATTATTAATACAAGAATTAAGTACACTAAATATTAATATGAGAATTATTACTGATAAAAATATTGATCAATTATCTAGTATGAATCCTTCTAATAAAATAAGCAATCTAGATGATATTGATCAAGAAGCAATCGTAAAAGCTCAAAAAACTGCTACTCAAAAACCCACTACTCAAAAACCCACTACTCAAAAATCTATTACTAAAAAATCTGCTACTAAATCATTACCTCCTATACCATCTATTTCAGTTAAAGAATCTCAAGAATTATCTGACCAAAGTCTTAGTAAAACTATTGCAGAAAATATAGTAGATATTGAAAAACTTAAAAAACAAGAAGATGAAGAAGAATTAGATGAAGAAGAATTATTAAAAGCATTGGATGAAGTAAGTAGTCCTAAACTAAATATAGGTGATTATGCTCAATTTGAACCAGATCAGTTACCAGAAACCACTATTCCAGATATAAATACTGTACCTTTAATTGGAAAAACATCTGTTAATACTGATAAGGGTAGTGAGTCTGTTCAACCTATAGTTACTACTGCAATAGATGATCCTGAAACACCAGATGAATTAGAAGCTGATAGTTTAAAATTATTAACTGATATAAATAAAGGAGAAGAAGAGAGTGAAGGAGTAAAAGAAAAAACTGTTAATATTAATTAATTAAATATAATGGATAATCTATTTATTTTTGGTATTTTATTATTAATAGTTATGTTTTTAGCTATTATTTATCTTATCCATAGACAAAATCATGCTATTCATAAAGATTAAACCTACTATTATTCGTCTATCATATTGGATAACTCCTACTGGTCATTCTTGGTATCCTCCCCTACACAGATATCCTTATCTATATAGTTCTGCACCATCATACCAATCAAATTATCAAAGATATTATAATAATTTAAATAATTCGTATCGATATAATCGTAAGAAATCTAAAAGACGATCAAAATATAAATATTATAAACAACCACAATCCCCACGCGCAGCTAGATATATTAAATCAATAAATTCTTCAAAAATATCTAAGCAACCAAAATCAATTGATATTGAACAATTTTTATAAAATTATTTTTGCTGCTTTATGGATAGGATCATCAAGTCTATCTAGTAATTCTAATAGCCCACCAGCAAGTCAAGTTTATATAAATGAGAGTAGTGGAAGTCAAGCATATCCTATACCTATTCCTTGGAATAATAGACATCCTCATCCACATCATCAACATAATTTAGGTCCAGGTGGACAACAGAGGCATAATTTAGGACCAGGTGGAATACAACCTATACATACACATGTAATTAAACCTATACATGCTAATATAATTCACAAATAATATAAATATAATATATAATTATGAATATATCATTATTTATATTATTAATAATAATAGTTATTAATCTGTATATATCTAGTAGTAATAGAGAATATTATCAACAAGTTCCATTAAAACAATATGAACAAGAAAAAGACATAAATATATTTAGTAATAGTAACTCTCCACAAGATACTTATCAAAAATTTAATATAGATTTAACTTCGTCTTTAGCAAATGTAAATAAAGCCCAAACTATGTTAGGAATGCATTAATAATGAAATTTATAAAATATAATGAAATTTATAAAATATAATGAAATTTATGATAAAATTGAAATTTATTTAAATATAATTTCTATTTATTAATACAAATGAGTGAAAACCGTAATATTATATCTGTTTTTAAATCGCGCAATAATATTTTAGATATATTAAAATCTAGAGGCTATAATATTGATAATTATACAGGGTTTAGTATAAATGAAATTAGTTCGTTAGTATCTAATAATTTGTTAGATATATTACTAACTAATGATATTACTAACAAAAAAATATATATTAAATATTTTAATTTAGATAAATCTATTAGACCAAATAATGTTCATGAAATTGTTGATTCACTCTTTAATATTGAACAAGTATTATCTACTGAAGATGAGTTAATTATTATTATTAAAGATGAACCCAATGAAACCTTAAGAAAATTACAAACATCTATTTATACACACGATAATATATTTATTAATCTAATTCATATTGATAGACTTAAATTTAATATATTAAACCATAATTTAGTACCAAAACATAGAGTATTAAGTAATGAAGAAAAAGAGTTAGTTAAAAAACAATATAATATTGAAAATGATAGTCAATTTCCTACAACATCTAGGTTTGATCCTGTTTCTCAGGTATTAGGTATTAGACCAACAGAGTTATTTGAAATTGAACGTCCTAGTAAAACGGCAATTAAAACAAAATTTTATAGAATTTGTTCTACATAAATATATAATGTCTTTTAATGAACCGTCTAAGTATTCTGACTCTTTTAGTCAATTATATTTAATGTTTAATACTGCAATTACAAATTTACCAAATAATTTTATAAAATATAAGCTTGGTCAAAGTAATGATTATACAAATACTATAAATAATATTAATAATATTAGAGCAGATATTTTTACTGAACAACAAGAATTATTTAGTAGTAGTGAATCGATTAAACAAGAGGTTGAAAAATATAATTTTCTTATTAAAACTGTTGAGAAAGAGAACACAGAGTTAACAAATACTTTAAAAAGATTTAAAAATACTGGTTTGGCAGCTGAAGGTGAACTTAAGATGCAAGAAACAATATATAGAGAATTAATAACACGCAATATAATATTATTAATAATTATTCTAAAAGTTATATCAGAACAAATTATTAAAATAGTAAAAAAAAATTAATTAACTAGAATTCATATTTATATCACTTTAGGATGGATATTTCCAAACATTTTCTATAACTATTGTATAGAAGATGTCTTGTATAAATGAAAAATCTAATGTTACAGAACAAGCAAGTTTATGGAATCACAAAAAACAAAAAATGATTAATGCTGAATCTAGTAGAAATGTGGGACTCCAACAAAATAATGGCCTTTGGGCATCCGAAGGTTTTATTGGAGGTGTTTCACAAGTTCCTATTGATAGAGCTTTAGAAGGAAGCAGTGATATTCCATTTCCACCTCCACCAACAGAAATTAAAATAAATTCTAATTTTAAGCAAAATAGTAATGTAGTAAAACTTGAACAACAATTTAATAGATTATTAGCGCAATATACAACACAGTATCAATTAATGGCCAAAGAATTAATGTCTAATAATAATTTATCTATATTACAGAAATATGCTAATAATAATATTAAACATAATAATAATTATTATCACGTTAATGAATTTGGATTTTCTCAAGGATATGATAATGATGCATGGGGAAATCGATCTGTATCTTGTTCTCGGGATCCAGTTGAAATAACTAGTGATGAATTTACCAAATTACTAGGAGGAACTAATATGGGAAAAGGGCAAGCTTGTAGTGTTGCTGGATTTAATGTTGAAAATGCTGAAAATGGAGAAACATCGTGGATTGATATTAAAGGGGTTAGACATGTATATCCTAAAGATGTATGGGATAAGCGAAATTCATCTTGTACAATGACACCTAGAGCATTAGATGCTACTGAGTATAATTCTATAGTAAAAGGGAGTGATATGACAGAAACTTCTTTTTGTGAAAGATTAAATGTTGATCCTAAAATACTTCAAAATTTAGCAAATTTAAATAAACAATTATTAAATTTAGGAACACAATTATTACAGGAAACACATAAAATTAGTTCAAATGATGCTACTATAAATACTCATATTGAAACATTACAAAAAACCATTAATAATAAACTTAAACAATTACAACACGTAGATCAGAGCTTTAATAAAAGTATTAAATTAGGTAATGCAGGAAGTGGTGTTATGATTGGTGGCTCAGCTCTTAATCATTCAATTGAAGCTAGCACACGTGATAGTGAATTGATTTTACGAATGAATTATTTAAAATATATTGGTGGATTACTTTTAGTCATATTTTTAGTAATATTTATATTTGCTACTTTTTCATCTGATAGACAAAGTGTAGTATCAGTAATTATACTATTATTAGTTGCAGCAGCTCTCTTATATAATTTCTGGAATTATATTTATCTTAAATTTTTTTAGACTTAATAAAATAAATCTACAGGTATAATATATATGAGTTCGAGTGATTATAATAATCTTCTTGGTAAAATTCAGAATTTACAAAATGTACAGAAAAGATTACATACTGAGTTAAATACTCTACCACCTAATAGTAATTTTGAAAGACAACAATTATTAATAACACAGATTGATAATATTAATTCACAAAAAATTGCACTATTTAAGAATCTATACTCATTAAGCCATGTTCTTCAAGATGAATATAATTCTTCGGCATCTGATTTACAAGCTAGAACCGAAATGTTACAAATGGTTGATGCACAGCTTAAATCTACTCAACAAAGATTACGTGAAGAAAGAAATCAAAATATTAATAATCTTAGAATGACACAAATTAATAATTATTATAGTGGATATTATGGGATTTATTTGAAAGTATTTAGATATATTATTTATAGTAGTATTTTTCTAGTTATTATTGTATTTTTAAGACAAAGATATATTCTTAGTGCGGGTGCTACAAAAGGTTTAGCATTGATAATTATTGCAATTGGTGGATATTTTATATTATCTATACTATTTGATTTAAGCAATAGAAATAATATGGTTATTTCTGAATATGATTTTCCAGTTGATGCTGATACTAAACCAGAACACGCAAATGGTAATGGTGCTGGGGGAATAGGTATATCGGGTGCTTGGGTTGATAATTTAACACAATGGAAAAAAGATATTAAACTTTTAGAAGAAGGAGAATGTTTAGGACCTGCATGTTGTGTTGGAGATGGCCTTACATTTGATAAAAAGAAAATGGTATGTAAATTAGATCCTGGAAAAGCGACTAAAAATGAAGGATTTACTGGTGGGGCAACTCTCTCACCTGCTAATATTAATGATACAAACCAAGCATTACTTGTTCCAAGTAGTAAAGGAGATTATTATACTAATAATTAGAATGTTATAATATTATATAATATGCATAATATATAATATGACTGAATTTACAACATCACAAACAACTCAGCAACTTGCATTAAATAATGAATTATTTGTTAAACAATTAGATGCTGCTTTAATGAACGCACATTTACCTCCTAATATATTGAGAGAATTGATACTTGATGTTAATAAGTCTCTTGAATGTGATCAAGATTGTCAAGAACGAAAACTCATTGATAAATTAAAAACTGATTGGACAAATTCTAAAAATATTGCAATTAAAAGCGAAGATAATCGCGAACAAGCTCGAGCTAAATATTTTCATGCAACTAAAGGAGTAGATTATTATGAAGCAAACATTCTTACGCCTGAGTTTCAAAATGAAATTAATAAACGAGTTAATAATTATAAACAAGAATTAGCTAAATTAAAAGTAACTAATTCTGCTACACTTGATGCATATAGTGCCTCTTATATTGCTTTAACAAGAATAAAAGAATTATATGATATTACTCTAAAAGAAAATAAAGATTTAAAACAAAAGCTTGATGACAAAAGAAAATTTGTCAATACTGGCGAGAGAAGAGTTTGGTATGAATTTCAATCAATTGATCGCCAAGAATTTTATAGTAAGATTATCACTATTGTATACTATGTTATTATAGGTATATTTGCTATTATTCAACTTGTATATAAAAATGCTTTAAAAAGTTTAGGTTTTTGGGCTAAATTAGTTGGACTAATTATTTTGCCCTATTTTATATTATGGGGGGTTAAACTAATTTATAAATTACTTTTTTATTTTAAAATGGTTTCATAATTAAGGGATTTCCCTTTAACCTCCGGCCGAGCAAGCAATCACTAGTATAAGCACTCCTTTAAAATAATAAAAAATAAAAATTTATATTTTTTATTATTTATTTTAATTGGGGTTTAAGGGTTTCCCTTAATTGGGGTTTAAGGGTTTCCCT